>Ga0209605_1000360_pt1 | contig 60443 bp, 46 predicted proteins | sample AD_UKC035_MetaG_FD_184408 | JGI IMG/M metagenome (GOLD analysis project Ga0209605, IMG submission 184408) | Active sludge microbial communities of municipal wastewater-treating anaerobic digesters from USA - AD_UKC035_MetaG (SPAdes) (version 2) | ecosystem: Engineered > Bioreactor > Anaerobic >...
GCACCTGCGCGCCTGCCCGGATTGTCTGCGGGAAGGGCTGCCGGTCTTGGAGGGCAAGCTCATCACCGCCGATCCTCTGCACGGCCAGCACAAACTGGCCCCGGCGATCGGGCAAAATGGCGGCGACCATCCCCTTCCGGGCAAAGTTAGGCAGCCCTTTCTATCCCCAACTGTCCGAGCCTTTGGGGAACGGCTTTGTGAGAGCCTCAAAAACGGCTCAATCCGGCTCGAAAAACATGGGGCAGTCCAGAGCCCCTGTAAATCAAGTGCCTTACCCTCGATTTGAGGCTGTTTTCATCTCCCAAACCGGCTCTATGGCCATCACTATCTGGTTTTATACAACCGGGTTATATTTCATCTTTCCCGACAGCTTGTATGCGCTCCGCAAGCTGCCCATCATGTTTCGCGCGCACCGTGGGCGCATCCTGGCAGTACGTCGCTTTGGGGATGCCGGGTTTTTCCAGGGTGCGCCCAAGGCGCGTCCATGGCGCGCGGTGGATAATATCCTGAATCCTCGAATTTCGGGCTTTGCGAGGCTGATGCAAACTGCCGCTGCGGCCCTCTCGATCATTGGCTTTGCCCGAAAGTTCAGATTTCCCCGGATCATCGCGTTGTGGTAGTATCCGGAACTGTTCCCGCCGCCGGGAAAGCCGGGCGGCGGGCCGGAAGCATTGAGTCTTGATTGTTATGCCGAACACGTCTCGCCGTTTGGACCGTGCGCATGCCGGCCTGGTTGTGGTGGACATCCAGGAGCGGCTGCTGCCGGCTATTTACCAGCCGGAGCGGGTGCGCGAAAACGCGTTGCGCCTGGTCAAGGGCGCGGCGGTGCTGCGGGTGCCGGTTTTGGTGACCGAGCAGTATCGCAAAGGGCTGGGGCCGACGGTGCCGGAGCTTGCCGCGGCCATTCCGGGGTTTGCGCCGATGGAAAAGCTGTCTTTCAGCGCGTGCGGCGCGGACGGGTTCACCCGCCGGCTGAAGGAGCTGAAAATCTCCGAGGTCCTGCTTTGCGGCATCGAGGCCCATGTCTGCGTCGCGCAGACCGGCCTGGACCTTCTGGATGAGGGCTTTCGGGTTTTCGCGGCCGCCGATGCCATCTCGTCCCGAACGCCGGAGAATTACGGGGCCGGGGTGGATCGGATGCGCGCCGCGGGGGCGGTCATCGTGTCCACGGAGATGGCGCTGTTCGAGCTGCTGGGCCGGGCGGGCACCGCCGAGTTCAAGCAGCTTCTGCCGCTGGTCAAGTAGGCCGGCTCAGTCGAGCCGCTTGACGCGGATGTTCTTGTAGCGAACGACGCTGTTGGGGTCGTGGCCCTGGAGGGCGAAGGTGCCGCGGCTGAGTTTGCGCGCGAAATCCTTGCCGGGCTGGGCGCCGGCGGGCTCGTTGTATTCCAGCAACTTCCGGCCATCCAGCAGCACGGTCACCTTGTTGCCCTGGACAATGATTTCCTGCGTCCACCATTGGTTATCCTTGACCAGGGAGACGCCGATGTTGACGAGGCCCCAGAGGCTGCCGGTCTTGATCCAATCGCCGTGGGTGTTGTTGACCTGGCATTCAAACCCCGCGCGCGGCCAGTCGGTTGCCTGGTATTGGGTGTGGAAGTAAATGCCGCCGTTCGACTGGGGGCCGGTCATCACCTCCAGCTTGAGATGGAAATCCTTGAACGGCTTGCCGTCGCCTTCGTAGAAGAGGTGGCACCGGTTGCCTTTCGCCACAAAGGCGCCGTCCTGAATGGTCCAGGTGTTTTGATTTTCCTCCGACATCCGCCAGCCGTTGAAGGTTTTGCCGTCGGTGAGCGCCGTAAAGCCGGGCTCCAGCTCGCTGGCGGCCAGGGTGGCGGCCGCGCCCAGCCAGGCGGCCGATGCGAAGGCGAAAAGAAGCGTTCGTTTCATGGGAGACCACACTAAATCGCCGCGCCCGCGGCGCAAGCAAAAAGGAGCGCCACGGGGAGGCGAAAACCGGCCGGCGAGGCGAGCCGCGGCGATCGGAAGGCGCGGCGCGCGCGGCGAAAGAATGGGGTTGCCTCCGCCGGCGCGAGGGGGTAATTGTCTGGGTGGTCGGCAATGAATAAACCTGTTTAACTTCTGATACTACTATGGCAAACCATTGTTTTCATCCCAGCATCGAAGGCGCGCAGCACGGCGCGAAAAGTCTGACGCAATTTCTGGATTATGCGAAAAAGTCCGGGGCGGCGGGGGCGCAGCCATCCAACTTCATGCTGCAGAGCGATAAAGGCTTCAAGAGCGCCAAAGAGATCAAGAATGCCTTTGCCAAGGCCAAACTGAAACTGGATGGCGTTTCGGCGCACTGCCCGTTCTGGGTGCATACGACGGCGTGGACGGGCAGTCCGACCATTCGCCCGTTCATTCCCGGCGACGTGGCCAGGCAATCGCCCGAGGGCATCGAGAAATGGGCGGAGGATTATATTCTGCGGCTGCTGGATCTGTGCGCGGAGCTGGGAGTGAAGATTGTGCCCATGTTCTGGGGCGTGGCGTTTGGCTGGGAACTGGCCACCGGCTACCCGTGGGGGTTCTGGAAGGGCGGCGATTACGACCTGCTCAAGGAAGGCCAGGAGCGGTTCGTCAAGAAGACGGCCAAAATCCGCAAGCATGCCCGGTCCCTGGGCATGTATCTGGCGCATGAGATTCATCCCGGCACGGGCGCCATGTGCGCGGATGATTTCAACCTGCTGGTCGAGATTTGCGCCGGCGACCCCTGCCTGGCGGTCAACGCCGACCCGTCGCATTGCTGGGAGGGCGAAAGCTGGGAGACGCGGTTTTTGAAAGTGGCCTCCCGCATCTATGCCTGCCACGTGAAGAACTATGTCATCCGGCCGGGCCTGCCGCTGCGGTTCATGAACGGCGACTGGCAGAAGCGCGCGATGCAGTTTGTGGACATTCCCACCGGCGACCTGAACATGATGCGCTACGTCGAGCTGCTGATTCACGCCGGCTACCCGCAGCGGTATTGCCAGGTGATGGGCGCCCGCACGGCGCCGCTGATCGTTGAGGCCGAGAGCGCCTACCGGGCGGTGGATGCCACGAGCACCAACGGCATCCAATACGTGCGCGATCATCTGTGCTTCCCGCTGGCCGCGGGCTCCTTCGAGGACGGCATGGGCGCGTAAGCGGCGGCCGGGCTTCGGGGAATTCACGGCAGCGGCCCGGCCTCCGGCCGGGGACGGTCCCGCGCGGCGCGCGGATTCCCGTTGCGGGGTTGGGGGGGATTTGGGTGTTTGGCGGAGAGACTGGGATTCGAACCCAGGGTGGGGTATAAGCCCACTCACGCTCTCCAGGCGTGCGCTTTAAACCACTCAGCCATCTCTCCGGCCAATTCGAGCCTACTGTGCGGCAGCGCGGCCCGGTGCGCAATGTTTTTCCTCGGCTTCCCGGCGCGTGACAAAGCGGCCGCAAGCTGCTATCTTCCCGCGTGACTTTTCGGCGATGGTCGCCGAGAATCAGGTAATATTATGCGCTCTGACACCATTAAGAAAGGCTTTGAACGCGCTCCGCATCGCTCGCTGCTGCGGGCCACCGGCGCCATTGAATCCGAGGCGGACTGGGACAAGCCGTTCATTGCGATCAGCAATTCCTACATTGATTGCGTTCCGGGGCATGTCCATCTCAATGAGGTGGGCCTGCTGATCAAGCGCCTGGTCCGCGCGGCCGGCGGCGTGCCGTTCATCTTCAACACCATCGGCATTGACGACGGCATCGCCATGGGCCACGGCGGCATGAAGTATTCGCTGCCGTCCCGGGAACTGATTGCCGACTGCGTGGAGTCCATGGTCCGCGCGCATTGTTTCGACGGCATGATCTGCATCCCCAACTGCGACAAGATCGTGCCGGGCATGCTCATGGGGGCCATGCGGCTGAATATCCCGACGATTTTCGTCAGCGGCGGCCCGATGGTGGCCGGCATTGACCAGCAGGCGGCGGATGATCCCCTGCCGCCCCACCTGCGCCCGGCCACGCAATCCTCCGACCTTGTCTCGGTGTTCAAAGGCGTGGGCGAATTGCAGGCGGGCAAGATCTCCCGGCAAGACTTGCAGCACCTGGAGCAAAGCGCCTGCCCGACCTGTGGTTCCTGTTCGGGCATGTTCACCGCCAACTCCATGAACTGCCTCAGCGAGGCGCTTGGCATGGCGCTGCCGGGCAACGGCACCATCCTCGCCGTTTCCAAAGAACGCGAAGCCCTCTACGAGCGCGCGGCCCGCGCGATCCTCAAACTCGTCGAGGCCGACCTCAAGCCGCGCGACATCGCCACGCTGGAAGCCTTTGACAACGCCATCGCCCTCGATGTGGCGATGGGCGGTTCGACCAATACCATCCTGCACACGCTGGCCATTGCGCGCGAGGCCGGCATCGCCTACGACATCAAGCGCATTGACGACATTTCGCGCCGCGTGCCCTGTCTTTGCAAGGTGTCGCCCTCCTCGAATTACCATGTCCAGGACGTGCACCGGGCCGGCGGCATTCATACGATTCTGGGCGAACTCAAACGCATGGGCGCGCTCACCCTGAGCTGCAAAACGGTCACCGGCAAGACCCTGGGCGAAAACATTGACGAATGGGACGTGCGCTCGGAAAAGTGCGTTCGCTGGGCGAAAACGGCGCGGATTTCCGGCTGCTCGGCCATTGTGGTGGACCCGGCCGACAAGCTCGGCCACGCCGCGCGCACGGTGAGCGGCAACCTGGCGCCCAAACCCTTGCTCTTTTTCCCCGGCGACCCGCGCGGCATAACGCTTTGGCGCTTCGCCGCCGGTTTCAACGCGGGCGATGCCGCCGCCATCGCCGCCCTGTTCAGCGCGGAGGGGGAATTGCAGGTGGACGAAACCACCACCTGGAAAGGCCCGGCGGCGATCGAGGCCGGACTCAAGCAAGCCCTGGCCGGGGCGAAAGGCCTGTTGCGCGCCGAACTGGGCCAGCTCGACGGAACGCCGCTGCTGATCATCTGGAAATACGGCAAAGGCGCCGCCAAGCAGGCGCACTGCCTGTTGCGCGCCCCGGGGTTGCAAGATTGGCAGATTCAGCGGTTGGAGCACGATTACCGGCCGGAGGCGATCAAAGCCGCCCAACCCTCGGGCCTGATGCCTTACGATCCGGCGTTCCTGTTCAATGCCCGGGATTGCATCCGCACCCGGGAAACCGCTTACACCGCCGACGGCGGCCTGGCCATCCTTTACGGCGGGATTGCGCCCGAAGGCTGCGTGGTCAAGACCGCGGGCATCAGCGACGAATTCAAGCAATACTGCGGGCCGAACTTTGTTTTTGAAGGTCCGTGCGTGATCTTTGAAAGCCAGGAGGACGCCTGCGCCGGCATCCTCGCCGGCAAAGTCAAGGCGGGCGACGTGGTGGTCATCCGCAACGAAGGCCCGCGCGGCGGCCCGGGCATGCAGGAAATGCTCTCCCCCACCAGCTATATTGTCGGGATGGGCCTCGGGGATAAGGTCGCCCTGATCACCGACGGCCGATTCAGCGGCGGCACGTCCGGCGCCTGCATCGGGCACATCTCGCCCGAGGCGGCCGAAGGCGGCCCCATCGGGCTGTTGCGCGAGGGCGACCGCCTGCGCATTGATTTCCCCAATCGCCGCCTGGACGTGGTCCTGCCGGAAGCGGAACTGGCGCAGCGCAAGAAAACCTGGCAGCCCGTCAAGCGCGACCTGTCCGGCTGGCTGGCGCGTTATCAAAAGCTGGTCAGCAACGCCAGCCAGGGCGGCATCCTGACCAGTTGAATGCGAGCACGGCCGTCCGGGCAGGCTGTCCGGCGGGACTGATACCGCGGCGCGGCACGGTGTAGATAGCCGGGCCGGGGACTGTCCCAACCCGGCTTGCAGGACAAGTCACCGTCCCGGAAATGGACAGGGGCAATGGCTTTGCGGGTACTTTGGAACGAAGCCTTTCAGGTTGTCCGCGCAACCCACCAAGTGCGCTAAAAAAAAGGGCGAAAACGGGAACGGCGCGCAATCTCATCCGGCCGGCAAGCGATGAGCCGGCGGCACGCGGATTAATTGGCAATTTTCCAGGCATTTAGCGTGTTCGGCGTGTCCTTTCAAAGCCCGAATATAAGGCCAATTGCGGCCGTTAGATCCGCTTTGGTTCTACCGCTTTTGGGCCAGGGGAATCGAGCTAACCTTCGCAGTTATCTCCAGGAAGATCGGTTGCCGAGCGCGTGCGCGCGCCCGAAATCATCTTTGGATCGGACTTGGCATGTAAGCTGCAATTAAAAGATTTGTAGGTTCCCTGCCTACATCCTCCTGAGAGGGGCGGAGCCGGGACCAACAGGCACTGCCCTTCTCTTTTCATGGTTGGGTTGGGGGCGGCCCGGAGTAAGAGCCGGGCCGCTCTTTTTGTACCCAGTTCCGCACGATTCCAGGCTGCCCCTGCTCATCCTGGCAGCTTTAACGCCGCCGGTGACCCGGGGTGGGGCGCGCCGTTCCGCACCCGGAAATGGCGCGCTTGCTGGCGCGCGGATGGAGAAGTGAAAGGAGCTTAATAACGGCCTCAACCGACGCTGGAAGTGAAGCCTGCATTCCCCCAAAAAGCGGGATTGGCCAACGCATAAAAAGGTCAGTTAATCCCCTTGACCGGCAGCGGGTCTTTCCCATAGTCTCTCCGCTTGTTAGGCAAAATTCATGTTTGCACAACTTAAGAGCCTGTTTTCCAATGATATTGGGATAGACCTCGGGACGGCTAATTCCGTTGTTTACGTGCGGGATCAGGGCATTGTCTTGCGCGAGCCCTCAGTCGTCGCGATTCAGGCGGGAACCACGAATGTCCTTGCCGTAGGCGAAGAAGCCAAGCGGATGCTGGGGCGCACCCCGGGGAATATCGTGGCCATCCGGCCCATGAAAGATGGCGTGATCGCCGACTTCGAGATTACCGAAGCGATGCTGCGCCACTTTATCCAGAAGGTTCATCATCGGAAACTGATTGCGCCGCGGGTCGTCGTCGCGGTGCCTTCGGGTATTACCGAAGTGGAAAAGCGGGCCGTTAAGGACTCCGCCACTCATGCCGGCGCCCGGGAAGTGTATTTGATCGAGCAACCGATGGCCTCGGCCATCGGCGTCGGACTGCCGGTGCATGAGCCTGCGGGGAATATGATCGTGGATATCGGCGGCGGGACTTGCGAGATCGCAATTATTTCCCTGGCCGGCATCGTCTTCAGCCGCAGCCTGCGGGTGGGCGGAGACGAGTTCGACGAGACGATCGTGGCACACATTAAACGAGCCTATAACCTGATGATAGGCGAACGCACCGCGGAAGAGATCAAGATGCGCATTGGCTCGGCTTTTCCGCTGGAGCAGGAATTAACTATGGAAGTCAAGGGCCGCGATTTGAGCGCGGGTCTGCCGAAGACGCTGACCATCCGCTCGGAAGAGATTCGCGAGGCCTTGCAGGAACCGTTATCGAGTATTTTGGAGTCGGTACGCATTACCCTCGAACGCTGCCCGCCCGAGTTGTCCGCCGACCTGGTGGACCGGGGCATCGTCATGGCCGGCGGAGGATCGTTGTTGCGCGGCATAGACCGGCTGGTGGCGGAAGAGACCGGGTTGCCGGTCCATAAGGCGGATGACCCGCTCAGCGCCGTTGCGGAAGGCACCGGCCGGGTGCTGCAGGAACTCCATTTTCTTAAGCGCGTTTCCGCCGGTTCCAATTAGTTCCCCCCTCATCATCACGGTGGCTGGCAGTCGGCATCGGTGAACGGTCGCCCACGACCTTTCCCCAGCCGCCAGCCGCCGCTCGTTCATTGCCGACGAGTTAGATGTTGAAACGGTCGCATTATATTACATTGGGCCTGGTGGTGCTGCTGGCGCTGGTGGTTTTGAACCTTCCCGGCCAAACGGCGGCCCGCCTCAAGCTCGCCCTGGGCAGCCTGTTTCTGCCCCTGTTCGGGCTGGCCGGCTCCACGCAGCAGGTGGTCGGCGCCGCCGCAGACGCCATCCTGCCGCGGCGGGAACTGGTCAAGCAGAATGCGCAACTGCGCCAGGAGGAACAACGCCTGCGCCTGCAGGCGTTGCAGGCGGCGGAAATCGCCGGCGAGAATGCCCGCCTCCGGCAACTGGTGGGATGGCGCGCCCAGACCCCGTGGAAGCTCAAGCTGGCCAAAGTGGTCCTGCGCGAGCCGGCCAACTGGTGGCGCTCGATTCAGATTGACCTGGGCAGCCGCGACGGTCTGCAAGTGAACCTGCCGGTCTTGACCACGGAGGGCCTGGTGGGCCGGGTTGCTTCCGTGAGTTTGACCCGGTCGCAAGTCGTTCTGCTGGGAGACCCGAATTGCAAGGTGGCCGCGCGGGTTGAAAACGAAACCCGCGACACCGGCGTAATCAGCGCGGACGGCCCCCTGGCAGCTCAATTAGTGCGGATGGATTATCTTTCCCGGGGCGCGGAACTGAAGCCCGCGCAACGGGTGTTCACCAGCGGTGAGGGGGGCATTTTTCCGAAAGGCATCCCCATTGGCCAAATTGTGGATGTGCAGCCGGTGGACTACGGCTTGCGCTACGAGGCGCGCGTGCGGCTGGCGGCCAACTTAAACGCATTGGAAGAGGTGTGGGTGATGTTTCCATGAACTGGCTCAATACCGCTTTTATCCTGGGAGCCGCTTTTCTGGCGGTATTCGGACAGGCCGCGTTCGGGAGCGCGCGCTTTCTCGCGGGCGCGCAAGTGGACCTGCTGCCGCCGCTCATGGTTTATGCCGCCCTGTCCTCGGGGCTGACCACCGTGACGCTGCTGGCGGTGTGCGCGGGGCTGTGGTTCGACTCCCTTTCCGCCAATCCGCTGGGGGTAACCGTGCTGCCCTTGTTCGCCGTCGGATGGGTGATTTTCCTCAAACGCGAATTGATTCTGCGCGACCAGCCCTTTGCCCAGGCGGTCCTCGGCGCGGCGGCCAGCGTCGTCGCGCCGGCGCTGACGCTGCTGCTGCTGCTGACCATGGGAAGCCATCCGCTGTTCGGCTGGGGCACGCTGTGGCAATTGGTCGTGCTCTGCGCCGGGGGCGCCCTCGCCGCGCCGGTTTGGTTTGAACTGTTCGGCTGGCTGCAGCATGCCCTGGTTCACCGCGGCGCGACCGAATCCAGTTTCCGCCCGGATCGGGAAATCCGGCGAGGCCGCCGCGGAGCCTTGATCGGCGGCTACCGCGGCGAAGTCATAGACCGGGCGAGAAGCAAACCGAGGCGCCCCCGATGAACATCCCTTTGGCCCATCCTCCCTTTAGCCCGCGCTTTCCGAACTGATGTTCATCTTCGACCAACTCCGAACCGACGATGCCCACCTGCGGGCGGTGGCGGTGACCGTGCTGGCCGGATTGGGCATCCTGCTGGGCGGGTTGTGGTGGGTGCAGGTCGTCTCGGCGGACGAATACCGGACCAGGCTCGAACGGCAATCCTTCCGCACGGTGCGCATCCCGGCGGTGCGCGGCCAGATCCTGGACCGCAACGGCCGGGCGCTGGCGGAAAGCCGCCCCACCTACAACATCAGCCTCTACTGCGAGGAACTTCACGACACATTCGACGCGGTGTATGCGGAGAAAGCCACCCGCGCCCGCGCCACGCTGAAACTCGCGCTGCAGGAACGGGAGAACCAGTTGCATCGCAAGCTCACCAAAGCGGAGCGCCGCCCCTTCCTTTTTACCGCGGCGCACCGAAACGCGTTGCGGCGGGAAGCCCGCTGCGAAGTGGCCAGCAACGTGGTGGCCCAGGTCAGCCAGCGGCTGCGGCAGCCGCTCTCGCTGGCCGTGACCAACTTCGAGCAGCATTATCAAAAGCGCCTCGCCCTGCCCTACCCGCTGCTGACGGATCTGACGCCGGCGCAAATTGCCCGGTTCGAGGAGCAATCCACCAGCCCCCTGGGCGTGGACCTGGAAATCCTGCCGACCCGCTGCTACCCTTACGGCACCACGGCCACCCACGCGCTCGGGCACCTGCTGCGCGACGACAGTTCCGTGGAGGGGGAGGAAGCCTTTTTCTCGTACCGCCTCCCCGATTACCGCGGCGTGGTCGGAATCGAGTACGGCTTCGATAAAGAACTGCGCGGGGTAGCCGGCGCCAAATCGGTCCTGGTCAACAACGTCGGCTATCGCCAGACGGAGAATATCTGGAGCCCGGCGGCGCCCGGCCGCAATGTGGTGCTGACCCTGGATTTGGCGGTGCAACAGGCCGCGGAACGCGCGCTGCAAGGCGTCGCGGGCAGCGCAACGCGGGGGGCGGTGGTGGTCATGGACGTGTGGACGGGCGACCTCCTGGCCCTGGTCTCATCGCCCACGCTGGACCCGAACTGGTATGTGCGGGGCATCACCCACGAACAATGGCGGCGCATCACCGAGCTGAACGCCGAAAAGAATCGCGCCACGTTTGAAAACTACATGCCGGGCTCGGTCTTTAAGACCGTGGTGGGAATGGCCGCGCTGGAAAGCGGGTTGAACCCGGAGGAAATCATCCATGTCGAGCCCAACCCCGCGCAGCCCGCCAAAGGCCACAAACGCGTCGGCAAACGCACGTTCAAGGACCTGGCCCCGCCCGGCGACTATAACTTCCGCCGGGCACTCAAACTTTCCAGCAACTCTTATTTCATCACCTGCGGCCTGCGGGCCGGCCCCGAGCGGATCATCCGCCTGGGCCAGCGGCTGCACTTCGGCGAGCGCTCCGGGCTGCCCACGCGGCAGGATGCGCCCGGCCAGTTCCCCAGCCTGCAGCGGCTCCGCACCGACTGGAGCGATGGCAACACCGGCAACTTATGCATCGGGCAGGACCCGGTCTGGGTCACGCCCCTGCAAATAGCCGTCCTGACCGCGGCCATCGCCAACGACGGCATTGTCCTGTGGCCCCGGCTGGTGGACCGCATCGAATCGGTGGACCCGGCCTCGCCGCAGCCGCCGCAGGTCTTCCCGCGGGGGCGGGTGCGCGACCACCTGGGCGTGAGCACGCGCACGCTGCGCATCCTGCGCGACGCCATGCTGGCCAACGTGGAAGACGCCGACGCCACGGGCCGCGGAGCCGCCGTCCCGGGAATCCGAATCGGCGGCAAAACCGGCACGGCGCAGGTGCAGGACGCCCGCAACGTCAAGATTGGCCAGACAACCTGGTTCGCCTCGTTTGCGCCTTATGAACAACCTCGATACGCCGTTGTCGTGATGGTCGAAAACGGCGTTTCCGGCGGCACCACCTGCGCCCCGATCGCCGGCAAAATCTATTCCGCCCTCCTCGACCGCGAGCGGGCGCAACTGGCCTCCTCACCGGCCCTGGCCCGAAACCCCTGATGCGCGCCTCGCGGCCCTAACCATGTTTGACCAGGACCTCCAGCGCCACGAATCCCGCATAGACCGGCTCCAAATCGCCGCCCTGTGCGGGCTGATGCTGCTGGGAACGGTCTTTGTCTATAGCGCGACCATGGTCGGCGAATCCGCCGCCACGCTGGTGTGGTACAAGCAGAGCTGGTTCCGGCAAGCCGTCTGGTACGGGCTGGGCATGGGCGCCGCCACCGCGGTTTGCTGCGTGGATTATCACATCCTCGCCCGCTGGGCCATGGTCATCTACTGGAGCGCGATCCTGATGCTGGTCCTGGTCTTGTTCTTCGGCACCGTGCGCTTCGGCGCGCGCCGATGGTTCGACCTGGGCTTCTTCAGCCTGCAGCCGTCGGAGTTTGCCAAGCTCGCTTTCATCCTGGCCCAGGCCAACTACCTGAGCCGGCCCGTCGAAGAGTTACGCGGGCTGGCGACCTTCTGGAAGTCGCTCGGACTGATGCTCCTGCCGTTCCTGTTGATCCTGAAGGAGCCCGACCTGGGGTCCGCGCTGGTGTTCCTGCCCACCGGGCTGGCGATCCTGTTCGTGGCCGGAATCCCCCGGCGCTACCTGCTGCGGCTGCTCGGAGGCGCGGGCCTCCTGGGCGCGCTGTTTGTGGGCAACGTGCTGTTTGCGCCCCCCAACTGGCAGATCAAACTCGAAGACTACCAGCGGCGGCGGCTGCTGGTGTATTTCGGCCGGGAAGAAGCCCCCCCGCCGGGCGCGTCCCGGGCGGAGCTGGCCCGCTTGCGCCAGCAACAGGCGGATTACTCGCATAACGTGCGGCAGGCGCTGATCTCCGTGGGCTCGGGTGGGCTCATCGGCAAAGGCTGGCGGCAAGGCACGCAAAACGCCCTGGGCTTCCTGCCCCGCCCGGTGGCGCATAATGATTTCATTTTCTCCGTCATTGCCGAGGAGAAAGGATTCGTCGGCAGCGTGATCGTCATCACGCTCTACGGGGCGGTTCTGTTCTCTGGAATCAGAATCGCCGGCCAGGCGCGCGATCGCCTGGGCAAGATGATGGCCGTGGGCGTCGTTGCGCTCATCTTCAGCCACGTCTTCATCAATATCGGCATGAATATTCGGTTGATGCCCGTGACGGGCGTGCCACTGCCGCTGCTGAGTTACGGCGGATCTTCAGTGCTCGGCTCGTTGATCGCTATGGGCATCCTGCAAAACGTGTACTTCTATCGCAGAACCTATTAATTATGAGTGACAAAAACTTCTCCCGCCGCCGGCGCGGCATGCGGTTTCGCCCCAGCCGCGGCATCGGCCACGGGCAACCGCAAACGCCCGACCGCGTCGGCAACCAGGCGCGCGCCGAGGCCGTGGCCCCGCCGCCGATGGAAAAGATTTACGATCGCCGCCACGACCACGAAATTGACCGGGCGGAGAACATCGCCGCCGGCCTGCCGCCGGAGGGCCCCCGCAAATCCCCGGCCGCGCCGGATGCTCCGGGCCAATCCCCCGAATCAACCCCGGCGCCCCCTCCGCGCGGCGAACAAGAGAAACCCTTCACCCCGGTGCCCATCAAGGAGCCGTCCCGGGGCATTGTGGAAACCCTCCGCTCCGCGGCCAACAACCTCGTCAAAAAGGTTCAGCGGCTGATCAAGCCCGTCAAGCGCGTCCACAAGGAAGTCGTCATCAACGCGGAAACCCTCGAAACCCGCGTCGCCGTCTCCGAAGAAGGCCGCCTCGAAGAGTTCACCATCGAACGCACCACCGAAGAGCGGCTGGTCGGCAGCATCTTCAAAGGCAAGGTCCGCAATCTGGAAGACGGCCTCAAAGCGGCCTTTGTGGACATCGGGTTCGAGAAGAACGCGTTTCTGCACTACTGGGATATTGTCCCGAGCAACTTTGACAGCGGCGTCGAGATCGTGGACCGCGGCCCCCGCCGGCGCGACAAACCCAAAATTACCCAGAAAGACATCCCCCGCCTCTACCCGCCGGGCAGCGAAATCATCGCCCAGGTGACCAAAGGCCCCATCGGTACCAAGGGCCCCCGCGTCACGACCAACCTGGTCCTGCCGGGCCGTTACCTCGTCCTGCTCCCCAACTCGGACCAAAGCGGCATCTCGCGCAAGATCGAAAACGCCCAGGAACGCCAGCGCCTGAAGAAGATTCTGCGCGAACTCGCCATCCCCGACGGCATGGGCGTCATCATGCGCACGGTGGGCGAAGGCCAGCAAAAACGGTATTTCGTGCGCGACCTCGCCCTCCTGCTCGAGGAATGGCACCAGGTCCAGGAGCGCATCCAGAAACAGCCCCTGGCCAGTTGCGTATTCCAGGAACCCGACCTGATCGAGCGCACCGTCCGCGACTTCCTGACCGAAGACGTCGAACGCATCGTCGTGGACAGCCCGAAAGCCCACGACCGGATGCGCGAAATGATTGCCAAAATCTCCAAGCGCTCCGCTGACAAGGTCAAACTCTACACCGACCCGCAGCCCATCTTTGACCGCTTCAACATTACGCGGCAACTGGAGAACGCCTTCTCCCGGCAGGTCCACCTCAAAAGCGGCGGCTACATCGTCGTGGACGAAACCGAGGCGCTGGTCGCCATTGACGTCAACTCCGGCCGCCACAAAGGCGGCAAAGACCAGGAAGCGGCCATCCTCAAGGTCAACCTCGAAGCCGCCGACGAAATCGCCCGGCAATTGCGCCTGCGCAATATCGGCGGCCTGATCGTGCTCGACTTCATTGACATGAAATCCCGCCGCGACCAACAGCAGGTTTACCAGCGCATGAAGGAAGCGCTGCACCGCGACAAGGCCAAAACTCACGTCTTGCCCATCTCGCAGCTCGGGTTGATGGAAATGACCCGCCAGCGCCACTCCGAAAGCGTCAACGCCGCCGTCTATGACGACTGCCCCTACTGCAAAGGCCGAGGCAAGGTCAAGAGCGCCCTGACCATGAGCGTCGAAATCCAGCGCAAGCTGAGCGAAATCCTCAAAAAACGCCCGCGCGACGAGTCGGACTTCCAACTGCGCATCGCGGTGCATCCCACCATCCTCGAACGGCTCCGCACGGAAGACGAAAAACACCTCATCGAAATGGAGAAACGCTACTTCGGCAAACTCTCCTTCCGTGCCGACCCGGGCCTCCACGCCGAACAGTTCAAAATCGTCAACGTCGCCAACAACGAGGAACTGGGCAACGCCAGCAAGTAAACCGGCGCAAAAACTTAAAGCACGAAGAGCCCCGCCCCCGGCGGGGCTTTTCCTTTTCCGCCTCCCCCGGCCCTGGCAGCCTGCGCTTGCCCGCAATATCAGCCGCAGGGCTCTTTCCCCTCAAAACCGGGTAGTCCTCAACCCAACTGTGCCAATTTGGCACAGTTCAGCCCCCCAAACAGCGCCCTGCCATGCTCTTTGGCAAAGCTCGCCAGGGCTCCTTGAGAGGCGGAAACAGGCCCCCATTCCCGCCAACCCTCCCGGCTATCCCCCTATCAATATCCCCATAGCCGATACCTCCATTTCCTGCATTTTCCGTTATTTCACCCTCCCAAAGCGCCGTGTACAAGGGGTGTACAAGGGATGCTCACCGGATGTACATCAACTTTTCCTATGAGCACCCGGTGAGCATCCCTTGTACACCCCTTGTACACGGCGCTTTGAGAGGGTATAAGGAGGGGGATTTCCGGGGAAACGCCCTTTGGCGGAGGGAGGGGGTATGGGGCTGCGGCTGGGCGGGCGGGTGGGGGGCGAGGCTCTTTTTCCCGGTTCTACGAGCCAATGGGGGGTGCCGGCCTGTTGGTCTCCGTTGACAACTGTTGCCGGGCGAACCAGTCTTGAGCGGTGAGCATTGACGGAACAGGGCCTCGCATGAGCGCCGTCAACCGGTTCTTGATTCGGTTGCCGCGGCTGTTGTCCAAGCGCCTGTGGGCCGTGCCGCTGGCTGGAGCCCTGATCCTGGGCATTGTCGGGCTGTGGGTGGTCAAACGGGTGGAAGAAACCACCCGCGGCGAGCTGGCGGCGCGCTTGCAGACGTTGCTGCAGGCGGACGTCAATGCCTTGCGTTTGTGGTTCACGGAGCGGCAGTATGCCGCCAAATCCTTTGCGTCGGATGCGCGCGTCGAAGCCGCAATTATGCAACTGGCGGCCCTGGCGCAGGATCCCCGCGCCACGCCGCAGTCCCTGGCAGATTCCGCGCCGGCCCAAACCTTGCGGCACTACCTGCAGCCGCTTCTGGAGGCCCAGGAATACCTTGGCTACGTCGTGGTGGCGCCGGACAAGCGCATCCTGGCCACCACCGGTCCCGAGGAAATCGGGGTCCGGGCGCCGACCGCTTACAACCTGTTCCTTAACAAGGTGTTGGACGGGCAACTGGCCACCTCGCGTCCATTTGTCAGCCAGACCAACCTGAGCCGGCGGGTCGAGGGGCCGACCATGTTTGTGGCCGCCCCTATCAAGACCACCAACGACGTCGTGGCCGCCGTCCTGGGCCTGCGCATGCGGCCGGAGAAGGAGTTCACCAGCATCTTTTCCGTCGCGCAGATCGGCCAGACCGGGGAAGCCTATGCCTTTGACCGCAGCGGCCTGATGCTCACGGCGACCCGCTTTGATCAGTCGCTCAAGACGCTGGGGCTCATCCCGCCGGGGCGCACCAACACCGCCATCCTGAACCTGAAGCTGCTGGATCCCGAGGGGGAATTGCACCCGGGCGTTCCGCACCCCAAGCCGCGCAGCCAACTGCATCTCACCCGCATGGCCGCCTCCGCCACGATGGGAAACAATGATTTCGACGTGCGCGGCTATCGCAACTACCGCGGGTTGAAGGTGATCGGCGCCTGGGCCTGGCTGCGGGATTGCGGCATGGGGGTGGCCGCCGAGCAGTCGCTGGATGAGGCGTTCCAGACGCTCTACGTTTTGCGGCGCGTTTTCCTGGTGCTCTTTGGGCTGCTCCTGGCCAGCGGCGGCGCCATTTTTGGCTTCACGCTGCTGGTCGAACACCTCCAGGCCGCCGGGCGAAAGGATGCGCTTACCGCCCGCCGGCTGGGCCAGTACGTGCTGATGCAGGAGATTGGACGCGGCGCCAACGGCATGGTTTACCGCGCCCGCCATTCGCTCTTGCGCCGCCCGGTCGCCATCAAGCTGCTCAACCCCGATCAGACCAACGAAACCAACTCCGCCCGCTTCGAACACGAGGCGCAGATGACCAGCCAGCTAACCCATCCGAATACCGTCGCCATTTATGACTACGGGCGCACCCCGGAGGGGTTGTTCTATTTCGCCATGGAGTACCTGGGCGGCATTGACCTGGACCAGTTGGTGCGCCGGTTCGGGGCGCAACCCGAGGGACGGGTCATTCACATCCTGCGCCAGGCCTGCGGCTCGCTGGCCGAGGCGCACCGCATCGGCCTGATCCATCGCGACGTCAAGCCCGCCAACATCATTCTGACCCGGCGCGGCGGCGTTTGCGACCTGGTCAAGGTGCTCGACTTCGGGCTGGTGGCGGCCGCGCATCCGGGAGCGGCGTTCGGCCCGGCGCCCCGGGATATCGTGGGCACGCCGCATTTCATGTCGCCGGAGGCGGTCGAAAAACCGGAGAGCGCAACGATCCAGAGCGACCTTTATTCGCTGGGCGCGGTTGGCTATTGGCTGCTTACCGGCAAGACGCTCTTTGATTCCGACACCGTCGAGGGGTTGTTCAGCCGGCAGGTTTCAAGCCCGCCTCCGCCCCCGGCCGAGCGGCTGGGCCAGCCCGTCTCGGCGGACCTGGCTGAACTTCTCCTGCGCTGCCTTGCCAAGCAGGCCGCGCAGCGCCCCGCCAGCGCGGAGGCCCTGGATCAGGCTCTGGCGGCGTGCGCGTCGGCGGGAACCTGGACCGGGCGCGACGCCGAACAGTGGTGGATGCAGCACCTGGCAGACATTGAAACCCTGCCCGCCACGGTCATGTCGGAAAAGACCCTGGTGATCGCGCCGCGTTCCTGACCCTTCCCGGCAGGGGCAACCCGCGGCCGCGCGGCTTACGCCAGCGACCGAAGGGCCCGGCCCACCCGCTCCACGATGGCGGGCAGGGCGGCCTGCAAAGCGGGGGACAAAGCGGTGCCGAGCGTGAAGGGGTCGGCGACTTCGATGGCAAAGATGCGGACCTGTTGCGGCATGGGCAGCCCCAGGTGCCGGCCCAGGGCAAGGGTTTCGCCAATGCCGACGAAGTGGGGCGTGCGCCCGGTGAGCTGCCGCAAGGCGGCGGCGTCCAGTTCATGCACGACGCCGGGCGCCACGCGGCCGGTCTGGATGGAGTCCACGAGCACGACCGTCTCATAGCCGCTGATAAAGTCCAGGAGCGCCAATCCCATCTCCATGGTCTCACGGACATCAATCGCCGGGCATCCGGCCAGCGTGGCCCGAAGCTGGCGAACCACGTAAAGGCCGACGCCGTCGTCGGTGAGGATGTCGTTCCCCAGCCCCAGCAGCAGGGTGCGCCGGGCCGGAGCGGATGACGGCTCCGGCGCGGCGGTCATTTCGGGCGCAAGCGGCAGCATGACGCACCTCCGCAATCCGGAATCCAGGATTCGCCGGCGGGCGGAACCTTGAACTCCGAAGAACGGGTTAGTCCTGCACGAGTTGTTCCACCAGGTTCCGCTGCCGGTCGTAAATGTTGACGCGCAGCGGCAGATGGCCGGGGAGCGAGTGAGTGGCGCACCCGAGGCAGGGGTCATAGGCGCGGAAGGCCATTTCGACCTTGTTAAGGAGGCCCTCGGTGACTTTGCCGTTTTTGATGAGGCCCTTGGCGGCGCGATCCACGCTCATGGCGATGCGCGCGGCGTTATTCTGGGTGGCCACAATCAGGTTGGCCATCGTGATGCAGCCGCGTTCGTCAGTCCGGTAGTGGTGGAACAGCGTGCCGCGCGGGGCTTCCACCACGCCGAAGCCTTCTTTGGGGATGCTCGTGGGAACGCGCCGCACGTCCGGGTTGATGATGTCCGGATCGTTCACCAGTTCCTGCATGCGCTCGGCGGCATAGATCATCTCAATGGCGCGCGCGAGGTGGTTGGCCAGGGTGAAATGGACCGGCTTGCCGCCGAGGGTTTTGTAAAAGTCCTCGTAGGCGGCCTGGGCCTTGGGAGTGGCCATGCCATCGGAGGCATTCAAGCGCGCCAGCGGGGCCACGGCATAGATGCCGGTGTCGGGGCCTTCCACGAAATCCTTCCAGCCGCGCTGTTTGAGGTAGGTGAACTTCATGTAGCTCCAGGGCTCGACGTGTTCGGCGACATAATCGAGGTACTGCCGGGTCGGGAATTTGCAGATTTCCTTGCCGTTGCAGTCCACCACGCGGAGCTTGCCGTCATAGAAGTTGACGCGATTCTGTTCGTCCACCATGCCCATATAGCAGGTCTTGTGGGTATAGGCGTCGCTGGTGACCATCTTCAAGTATTCGGGGTTCTCCAGGACGATTTGCTTGAGCACGGCGAGCGTCCATTCGGCAAACTCGACCGCGTCCCGGGCCAATTCCTTGAACCGGGGCAGGTCGGCCGGGTCCAGCGCCTTGCTGACGCCGCCGGGCAACCCCAGCACCGGGTGCACCACCTTGCCGCCGAAATAGGCGATGAGCTCGCGCACGCGGCGGCGGGAGGCAATGACTTTCTTGCCCGCCTCCAGCCCCACCTTGCCGATCACGCCGACGATATTGCGTTCGGCCGGGGGGGCTTCCGGGCCGACGATGAAATCCGGCCCGCCCAGCACAAAGACGTGCAGGGCATGGTCTTCGAGAATGAAGGCGTTATAGACCAGCTCGCGAATCTTCCGGCCGGGCACGGTCGGCTCGACCTGGTAAAGATCGTCGAGGCATTTGGTCGAAGCCATGTGGTGCGAGGTGGGGCAGACGCCGCAGATGCGGCTGGTAATTTGCGGCATGTCCTCGGCGGGGCGCCCGAGGCTGAAAACCTCGAAGCCGCGCAATTCGGGGACCTGCATATAGGCCCGCTCGACATCGCCTTTGTCGTTTAGAAAGATATCGATCTTGCCGTGGCCTTCGAGGCGCGTGATGGGCTCGATGGTGAAGCGGCGGCGGCCCATTTGATAGGCCGCGTTGGCGCGGGCGGCGCCCTGGTTGAATGTCTCTTTAACGGTTTGGTCCATATGGATCTCTTTTACTTTGAGGGGAGGGTGGCTTTGCGGCGCAACAGGCTCTTGGCCAGGCCGTACCGATAGAAGGTGCCCACCGGATCGGGGATGCCTTCAATTACTTTTTCGATTTCGCCCTCTTCTTTGGGGGCGATGTTGGAGCAGATCGAGGACAGGATTTTAAGGCCTTGATCGCGTACGCGGGAGGTGGGGCCGAAGCAGCCGGTGCATGGCATGCCGCCGACGGTGCAGGCCGCGTTGCAGCCGCTGCGGGTGGCGGGGCCCAGGCAAACGACGCCCTGGGCGAGGAAGCACAGGTTCGGGTCCATCAACGCCTGGTGGGGCCGTTTGAACTCGGTGAACGCGATATTGGCGGGCTTGGTGGCCTTGCGGGGGCACTCGTCGCACAACGCGATATCGGGCGCGATCACGCTTCCTTTGGGCGGCAGCCGGTTTTCCAGCAGGGCGGTCAGCGCCGTGCGGGTGACCCGCGGGGTGGGCGGACAGCCCGGCACGTAATAATCCACCTCGACCACCTGGTCGAGCGAGCGGACAACATGGTGCATGGCCGGCAGAGTCGGGGTGCGGCCCTGGTCGTCGGTGGTCACCTGAGGGCGGGTCTTTTGGGCGTTTGCCATGGTCGGGGCGCCCTCGTAATTGAACTGGAAGATTTGCTCGAGCGGAAACTGGTTGGCCAGCCCGGGAATGCCGCCGAGCTGCGCGCAGGCGCCATAGGCGATCAGGTATTGGCTTTTGCGGCGCAACAGGTGGGCCATCTCCTCCTGTTCGGTGGAGCGGATGGCGCCGTTGAGCAGCGTGGCCACGATGGACTTGTCGGGCATGGCCTCGATGTCCTTGTATTTGAAATCCATCGCCACGGGCCAGAGCACGATGTCCACTTTTTCAACCACCCCGAGGATGTCCTCGGCGAGGTCCACGACGGTTTCTTCGCAGCCTCCGCACGAGGCGCACCAGTAAAAGGCAATTTTGGGCTTAGGCATGAGCAGTCTCCAGAGTTTGAGGTTTGCCACCATGTTCCGGGCAGGCGCTGCCGGTGGCGGCTTCCCGGGCGGCGACGTGTTCGGCGAAGTGTTCCATTTCCCGGTCCCACTCGTCGAACTTTTGCGGGAGGCCCAGCGGGCCAAGCTGGGTGAGGGTTTCGGTCATCTCGTTGATGACGCGTTTGACTTTTTCGCCCTCGGCGGCGGAAATCCATTCCAGCCGCAGGCGTTCGGGCTCGATTCCCATGTCGGCGATCATGCGTTTGAGCATCTGGTAGCGGCGGAGGCATTTGTAGTTGCCTTCGACGTAGTGGCAATCATTGGGATGGCAGCCGCCGATGAGCACGCCATCGGCGCCTTTGGCCAGCGCCTCAACGATGAACTGCGGATCCACCCGGCCCGAGCACATCAGCCGAATCACCCGCGCGTTGGCCGCATGTTTCATGCGGGACACGCCGGCCAGATCGGCCGCGGTGTAGGTGCACCAGTTGCAAAAGAAGGCCACAATGCGTGGCGTCCAGGTTTCTCCAGAAGCGGAGGGTTTGGTTTGGTTCGTCATTTTTTAATCCTTTCTCGGCGGGCGGTTAAACCGGAACCGGCGCCAGCACGCCGTCAATTTCACTGAAGATTTCTTCGTCTTCGAACAGGTTTTGCACAATTGAGCCGCTCGGGCACGCCGCGACGCAGGTGCCGCAGCCCTTGCAGAGCGCCTCGTTGATGATGGCTTTCTTGCGCTCCTCGTCAAAGGTGATGGCCGTGTAGGGGCACAGCGGGATGCAGGATTTGCAGCCGCTGCACTCGTCGGCCAGGATGTAGGCGGTGTTGGGCTCCTGCTCGACGTGGCCTTTGTCAATCAGCGCGAACGCCTCGGAGGCCGCGGCGCCGGCCTGGGCCACGGAATCGGGGATGTCTTTGGGCCCCTGGCAGCAACCGGCGAGGAAGATGCCATCGGTGAAGGTGTTGACGGGGGCCAGTTTCGGGTGCCGCTCCAAAAACCAGCCTTCGCTGCTGCAGCTCAGGTTAAACTGGCGGCGCAGGTTTTCGGAATCCGGCTGCGGCTCCAGCCCCACCCCCAGCACGACCATGTCCACCGGGATCTTGAGAATCTTATTGGTCAGCGTGTCCTCCGCCTGGACGACCAGGCGGCCGGTGGCGCCGTTGTTCGGGTCGGGGTAAACATCCGCCACCTTGCCCCGGATCAGGTGCATCCCTTCCTCGGCAATCCGGTTGTAGAACTCCTCCATGCTCTTGCCGGGCGTCCGCATATCAATGTAGAAGTTATACACCTCGGCGTTGGTGTGCTCCTTGATGAGGTGCGCCAGTTTGAGGGAGTAAAGGCAGCAAACCCGCGAGCACCAGCGGTTGGTGTTTTCGTCACGCGAGCCGACGCAGTGGACGATCGCCACTTTTTTGGGCCGCTGGCCATTCCGCATGATGAGTTCGCCCTCGGTGGGGCCGGAGGCGTTGATGATCCGTTCGATTTCCAGGGCGTTATAGACGTTGGGATAGACGCCGTAGCCATAGAAGGGGGTGCGTTTGGCGTCAAATATCTGGAAGCCCGTAGCCATGATGATGGTGCCCACCGTGATGTTTTTGAATTCCTCGGTCTGCTTGAAGTCAATCGCTTTGCGATCGCCGCAGGCCTGGACGCAGGTCTTTTTGCATTTGTCCGAGACGGTATGGGTGCCGTCGGGATTCTTGCCGCGCTTGAAGTTGAGGCAGACCTCGGGGTCAATCATCACCACGGGCGGAATGGCCTGCGCAAACGGGAGGAATACCGGCTTGCGCTTGCCCAGGCCGAGATTGAACTTGTCGGGGAACTTCGGCTCTTTGAAGACGCAGGCATCCACGCATTCCTGGCAGCCGGTGCAGAGGTCTTCGAGAATGTAGCGCGGCTTGCGCCGGACGGTAATGTTGAAATTGCCGACATAGCCGTCCACCTTGGCCACTTCCGAGTAGGTCCAGAGATGGATGTTGGGGTGCGAGCCTACGGCGGCCATCTTGGGCGACAGCACGCACATGGCGCAGTCCAGGGTGGGAAAGGTCTTGTCGAACATGGCCATGTGGCCGCCAATGGTCGCCTCTTTGTCCACCAGATAGACCATCTTGCCCGCATTGGCCAGGGTAAGCGCGGCGTGGATGCCGGCGATGCCGCCGCCAACGATCAGGACATTGGGGTTGACCGGGACCTTTTTCACTTCGAGCGGTTTATGGTGCGGAACGCGCTGGATGGCGGCGCGCGCCAGGGCCATAGCCTTGCGGGTGGCCTCGGTCCGATCGGTATGCACCCAGGAATTATGCTCCCGGGTGTTGACCATCTGGACATAGAACGGGTTGAGCCCGGCGGCTTCCGTGGCTTTGCGGAAGGTGAGTTCGTGCAACAGCGGCGAGCAGGCCTCGACCACAATGCGGTTTAGCCGGTGCTCGCGGATGTCCTGCTGGATCAACTCCTGCCCCGGATCGGAGCACATATATTTGTAATTCCGCGAAATAGCTACGTTGGGCAAGGTGGCGACGTATTTGGCGACCGCCTCGACGTCCACCATGCCGGCGATATTCGTGCCGCAATGGCAGATATAATAGCCGATGCGAATGGGTTCGTTCTTCTTCGGTACAATGGGTTTCATAAAATGCTAAGCTTTCTATTCCAGGGACTCGGCCAGGAGTTCGACAACGTCCCGGACCACCATAGGTTTATTGTGCGGAACCACTTTGAGGGCGTCCTCAAACCGCGAAACTTCGTAGGGACAGGCCACCGCGAGCACATCGGCCCCCGTGGCAACGGCTTCCTTGACCCGCCGCTCCGACAGCCGATCCATGCCCTGCTGCTTGTAGTAGGTATCCAGCCACATGCCGCCGCCGCCCCCGCCGCAGCAGACGGCATTGACGCGGTGGTGAACCATCTCGACCAGTTTTATGCCGGGAATCGCCCGCAAAAGCGCCCGCGGCTCGTCGTAGATATTGTCGGCCCGGCCCAGGCAGCATGGGTCGTGATAAGTGACGGTGAGATTGAGGGGTTTCTTGAGCCGGGGCTTGAGCTGGTCCAGGTGGCGCGCAAAGAATTGCGTGGTATGCTCGGCCGGCTGGGTCATGCCATACATCGGGTATCGGAAGCGGAACGCATTGTAGGCATGCGCATCGCCGGTCACCAGGCGCCGGAATTTGTATTTATTGAACAGCTTGACGTTGTATTCGGCCAGGGATTCGAACAGCCCCGACTCCCAGGTCATCTGGCCGCAGTCACCCGCGCACTTCTCCTCGTTCCCCAGGATGGCGAAATCCACCCCGAGAGCCTGGAATAGTTTGGCGGTGGCCCGGCTGTTATCCTGCCCGCGGGCGTAGAAGGAGGTATAACACTCCACAAACCAGAGCACGTCCACCTCGCGCTTGATTTCGGCCAGCACGGGAATCTTTGTTCCGGCGGTGGCAGTCCAGGCGGCGCGTTTGCGCGGGGATTCGCCCATCGGGTTGCCGTAGCGATGCATGTTCTCCAGTGATTTCTGGAATTCCGCCGGCATTTCGGAGCGGGTGATAAGCACCTGTTCCTTGACCAGCGGGAGCAGGATGTCCGTCAACCGGATGCCGCGCGGACATTTGGCCATGCAGGCATAGCAGGCGACGCAGCGCAGCAGGCTGTCGGATTTGATCACTTCGTCCAGAAAGCCTTCCCGCAGCATGCCGATGACGCGCCGGGGCGAAAACTCCATGTGCTCGCCGTAGGGGCAGGTGCCGCCGCAGGTGCCGCACTGGATGCAGCTCATCATGCGCCGGCCCGCCGGCGTCTGGAGCAGCGTCTCCAGCGTGGTGGTTTTATCAACAACTGCCGGTTCTAACACAGCGACCATTGCGATCCTTTCATGTTCATTTGGGGGACTCAGGTTTCGGATTGGTTTCAGGTTTCGGGCTGGGGGCCTCCGGCCGGGGCTCGGCCATGGCCTCCGCGACCAGTTCGGCCAGGTCTTTGACAACGATCTTGCCTTCCTGGCCCGCCGTCTTGACCGCATCGCGGAACATGGCGATGTCCTTCGGGCAGGCAACGACAAAGGTTGTCACGCCCGCCAGAGCCGCAGCTTCGCGGATGCGGTTTTCGGCCGGACGCTCAGCGATTTTCTCCGTGTCTTCCATCCAGATGCGGCCGCCGCCGGCGCCACAGCAGAAGCTCTTGTCGCGGCAGCGCGGCATTTCGACCAACTCCACGCCCAACGCGCGAAGCACGCGGCGGGGAGCCTCGTAAACGCCATTGTAGCGGCCGAGGTAGCAGGGGTCGTGATAGGTCACGCGGCCGGAAAGTTTCTTCTGCAGCGGCAGCCGGCCCGCCTCCAGCAACTGCGCCAGCACTTCCGTGTAATGCCAGACTTCCGGGCGATGGCCGTTCCAGGGATACTCGTTCTTGAGCGTGTGGTAGGTATGGGGATCGGTGGTGACGATTTTCCGGAACTGCGCCTTGCCCAGCGCCTGGAGATTTTTATCCCGCAGCATTTCGAATAACCCTTCTTCCCCGACGCGGCGCACATCGTTGCCGGCGTTGCGCTCCGCCTCGTAGAGCAGGCCAAAATCCACGCCCGCTCGAGCGAAAACGTTGGCCGTCTGCCGGGTGATATCTTCGCAGCGCGGGTCAAAGCTGGCGTAATCGCCGACGAACCACAGGTATTCGACGGCTTCCTTGCGGGCATCCTTGATCTTCAACCCGGAGGTTTGCGTCCATTTGGCGCGCATACGGTCGGATTTACCAAAGGAATTGCCGTAGCGCTGCAGATTGGCGAGCATATCCTGCACGGTGCGCTCAACCTCACCCTGGCTGACAAGATGCCGCCGCAAGGTGACGATCAGGGGCACCTGTTCATTCCAGACGGCGCAGCAATTCATGCACGCCATGCAGGTGGTGCAGGCCCAGATTTCAGCCTCGGTGATCACATCGCCGATGAGCTTGGGCGCGCCTTCGCCGTTTCCGCCATTCAGAGCGGTATGGACCATGTGGTCCTTGATCTTCTGGATGATTTGCTGGGGCTGGAGCGGATAGCCGGAGGCCGTGGCCGGGCACGAGCGGTCACACCGTCCGCATTCGGCGCAGGAGAACCCGCTGAGCAGTTGTTTCCAAGTAAGCTCCTGCCAGCGCGAAGCGCCGGACGTCAAATCGTCTTTGGCGTCGAGCACGCCGAGATCGCCGACCGGGCGGGTGGCGGCCTGGCTGAAAAACACATTGAAAGGCGAGGCCAGCAGGTGCAAGTGCTTGGAATACGGCAAATACACCAGGAAAAACAGCACCACAATCATATGCAGCCACCACATGGCCTGGGCCAGGGTGCCGGCGGTCTCCGGCGACAGGTCGGCAAAAGCGCGCGCCAACTGGCTGCTGAAAGGCAGCCAGGCAGACGCCGCCCCGCCTTCATGCACCATGCGGAAGGCAAAGAAGAAGACCATGCTGCACATGAGCAGCCCGATCAGCCCCAGAATCAGGTTGGCATCCAGGCTCAGATGCAGGTATTTCGGCGCAAAGAACAGGCGCCGCACGATCGCCACGCCGAGCGAGAGCAACACCAGCACGGAGAACACCTCCAGAAAGAAGCTGGTGAGATTGACCTCGTCCGGGTACGGAACGGGGAGGAACGGGAACAGACCGCGCACCAAGCTCCAGTTGAAGCAGAGCGCATAAACGACAAAGCCCCAAAAGATAAGGAAATGGGGCAGGCCAATGCTCCGTTCGTTGAAGATGCGCGGCTGCCAGAGCACGTGGCGCACGGCATGCAGAACCCGCCGGACCGGGTGATCGAAGCGGTTTTCGTAGCGTCCCTGCCGCAATAACCCAATGAGCTGCCAGGCTCGGCGGCCAAAAACACCAAAGGCCACAAGCGTAAGCAGCCACAGCAACCAGAGGCCCGGCAAACCAAAGACAGGAAGTTTAACTGGATCCATAGGGCATTACTCGGTTATGCGCGGGACGGCGCCCCGCGAATTCATCCCATAAAACCGGAACACCGAAGCAGCCCAAAACTCGAAACCCAAACCCTTTCGGTCAAGGCAGTTTGGCCGCGGGTTTTGCGTTATTCCCGAAAGATGGGTGGCTGACGGTGCTTCGCTCATTTTATCCCTTGCGCGCTTTAACTTTGTCCGTCAGGACCGGCAGCAATTCCAGCACGTCGCCGACCACGCCAATGTGCGCGCCGTCGAAAATCGGCGCTTTGGGGTCGGTATTGACGGCGATGATGCATAGCGAGTTTTGCATGCCTTCCCAGTGTTCCGGCGCACCGCTGATGCCGAGCGCGAAATAAACACGCGGCTTGACGGTCATGCCGGACTTGCCGACCTGCCGGCTCAACGGCTGCCAGCCCTGGTCAATCACCGGGCGGGAAGCGCAAACGGCCCCGCCCAGCACTTGCGCGAGGTCCTCGGCCAGTTGCACGTTGTCCTGGCTCTGAATCCCCCGTCCCACCCCCACGAGGATATTCTGTTTCGTAATGTCCACATCGCCGGTTTCCGGCTCGATGTATTGCTTGAACGTCACCTTGGGCGCCTCCACGGGCAGGTCCAGTTTCTCGACCGGCGGCGCCTGGTCGCTCTTGCCGTCGTCGGCGGGAAACGCCCCCGGGTAGAGGCAGGCGATGCCGCGCCCGTCCGGCAGCTTCACATCCGACAGGATCTTGCCGCCGAACAACTGGCTGGTGAGCTGAATGGCGGAGCCGTCGGCCCGGGCCGCGCGACAGAAGTTTACCAGCGGCAAACCGGTCTGCGCTGCGAGCGTCGAGCCAATCCCCAGCGACACGTTGGTGCATCCGACCAAAACCAGGCCCGCCTGGCTTTGGTCAATCACCGCCTTGAGCACCGCCGTGACGGTGGCGGCGGGCGCCAGATTAAGTTGTGGATTATCCGCCACGAATACTTTGTCCGCCTTTCCCAGTTTCGCGGCAAGCGGCGCGGCTTCGCTGCCCAGCAAGACCGCATACAGCGGGGCGCCCACGGCGCTGGCCAACGCGCGCCCAACCCCCAGCATTTCAAAGGTGATGTCCGAGATTTCGCCCCGGAGTTGCTCGGCCAGAACGAGTATTGGATTTGCCATAACTGAGTCTCCTTAGATCACACTGTTTTTTGCCAGCACTTCCACCAATTGGTCCGCGACCTCTTCGGTGGATCCTTCAATCATTTGCGCGCGGCCCGCAGCCTCCGGCTTGTACATTCGTTCAATATCAAGCTGGATCGGCTGCTCGGGCGATGCCAAGGCCGCCTCCTCGATTTGGGCGGACTTCATCACGGCCCGCACTTTGGCCACCGGCACGTAGCGCGGCGGCTTTTCGGCGGATTGAATTCCCAGCACGGCCGGCAGCGTCACCTCGAACTCGCCGCGCAAGCCGCCGGCAAACTCTTTCAAGACCGTCACCTTCCCGGCATCACCCGTCACGCCGCAGACCACCCCGATATAGGGCAGTTTCAGCGCCGCCGCGAGCAACGGGGCCAGTTCGCCCTCCAGATCGTCGATCGCCTGCGAGCCGGGCAACAGCAGCGAATCCGGAGTCAGCGCCCCGGCGGCCGCAAAGAACTCCGTGAGGACTTTGGCGGACGCCACCGTGCCCAGGCTGGCTTGGTTAAGCGGAATTTTCACCGCACGGTCAGCCCCCTTGGCCAGCGCCGTAAACAATACATCGTCCACTTCCGGCGCGTCAAAAGCGACGACCGTCACCTTGCCGCCCATTTTTTCTTTCAGGATCAGCGCCTGCTCGAGGGCGTGATCGTCCGGTTCACTGAGTTTGAACCGGAGGAATTCTGAATCCAGCGACTTGCCGTCGGCGGCGACTTCGAGCTCTTCCACCGTATCCGGCACCATTTTGAGTAGGACGTAGAGGTTCATAAAGGGTTAAAGGTTCATTTCGCGGCGAGAGCCGGCGCGGCTTCCTGCGCCTCGCGGATGGCCGGCATGACCGCCACCAGTTCCGAGCCGATGCCCAGCCGCTTGGGCGGAATGCCCAGCGCCAGGCCCATTAACTGGGTGAAATACATCACCGGCATCTTGTAATCCGTGCCGAACTCCTTGTTGACCTGCTTTTGGTAGCACTCGAGGTTCACCTGGCAGAGCGGGCAGGCGGTCACGATCACCGCCGCGCGCGCCTGAATGGCGGATTCGAGCAGGTTCCGCACCATGCTCAGCGCCGCCTCGCGGTTCGTAATGATCAGCGCGCCGCCGCAGCACGTCAGCCGCAGCGGGTACGGCACCGGCTCGGCCCCGCACGCCGCCACCAAATCCTCGAAGAACGTCGGCTGCTCGACGTTTTCCTTGGCCTGCTTGCGCGGGCGCAGAATCTGGCAGCCGTAGTAGGGTGCCACTCGCAGCCCCTTCAGGGGGTTTTTGACGCTGGCCTTGACTTGCGCCAGCCCCACGTCATGGACAAACACCTCGATCAGGTGATGCACCTTCGACTCGCCCGAGAAGCTGAGGTTGTCCTCGGCCAGCGCCGCGTTGATATGCTCGGCCAGGTCCGCGTCGTGCCGCAGATGCTCGCGCGTGAAATACATATTCTTGTAGCACCCGCTGCACGGGGCCACCATCGGCAGCTTTTGCTGCTCCGCCATCGCCAGGTTCCGCGCGCAAAGCGTGTAGGCGAGCAGTTCGTCCACGTGGAAATAAGCCGTCGCGCCGCAGCAATTCCAGTCTTCCAGCTCCCGCAGTTCGACGCCCAGCGCCCGCGACGTTTCCAACGCTGAAATATGATAGCTGTGCGCCATCTTCTCCAGCGAGCAACCGGGGAAATATGCGTAACTCTTCATTCTTTGTCTCCCAGGGGGATGATATGCTTGATCATGCGCTTAAAGTTATCCAGCCGCTTAATGCGCGCCGGCAGCAGCGGCAACCGACCTTTGAGCATCAGCGCCGTGCCCATGGTGGCCTCCTGGATCATTTCCGGCAGGCCGTAGGTGAACATATACGTCGGGGCCAGCACCGGCTCATAAGACCGCCCCGTGCGCAGGATCATCTTCACAAAGGTCTCCGAGAATACCGGCCCAATCAGCCCCTCCTGATGTTCGGTTTTCCACACGGTGTAGCGCTTTAATCCGTACATCAGCTCCGCGATATCTATATTCCGCGGGCACCGCACGGTGCACTGGTAGCAGGAGGCGCAATACCAGAACGTATTGGCCTTGAGCACCTGTTCCTTGAAGCCGGCCCGGATCAGGGCGATGATGCGCCGCGGCGAATTGTCCATGAACCCGCCCGAGGCCACCGGGCAGGTAGCCGAGCAGGTCCCGCATTGGATGCAGGTATTGATCGGATTGCCCTTCGAGGCGTACAGCAAGTGGTTGATTTCCTCGACAAAGGACATCGGGTTTTCCGGCGGCGCCGCGCTGGGGGCGGCGGGTTCCGCTACCGCAGTTGCTGTGCTCATTTGCTTTTGGCCTTTCGCGTTTCGGCAGTCTTGAGCAGGCTCGCCACCTTATCCAGCAGAAGTTTCGGGTCCACCGGCTTTTCGACCAGCTCATCCACCTCCACAAAGCTGGGATGCACCGCCTGGCCGGGGAACAGAAACGCCATCTGCTCGCGGATCCCGGTGATGATCAGCACCGGCAACTTGCGCAATTTCGGGTCTTTCCCCAGCTTGCGGGCGATCATAATCCCCTCCGCGCCGCGCCCCATCATGACGTCCAGCAGCAGCAGATCATAGTTCTTGGTTTTCAAGGCTTGCAGCCCGTCCTTCGGGTTATGGACCACATCCACCGCGTACTTGGCTTTTACCAGAATGGACTTAATGCCCGCCACAAAATCCGGGTCATCATCAATAATCAGGAGTTGTTTAGCTTCGCTCATATTTAAACCTTTATACTGGAGTTGGACTCGATTGGACCACGCCCTGCCCCAACGGCAGGTAAATCGTAAAAGTGCTGCCCTGCCCCGGCTCGCTTTCCACGGTGATGGTGCCCCCGTGGACCTCGGTAATCCGCCGGCTGATGGCCAGCCCCATCCCGCAGCCGGTCGCGCCTTCGGGTTGCGCCTGGCCCCGCGCAAAATCCTGGAAAAGCCGCGGCACATCCTCCTTCGCGATGCCCACGCCCGTGTCCGCGACCGCAATCAGCGCCTCGGCGTTCCGGGTTTCGACCCGCACGCGGATCTTGTGGTTCGGGAAGCTGTATTTGACCGCGTTCCCCAACAGGTTCGTCACCACCTCGGTCAGGCTGCCCGCGTCGCCAATGACGGACGGCATCCCTTCCGCGACCGAGGTTTCGATCTGCAGCCCTTTGCGCGTCGCGTGCGGCTGGGTGTATTCCACCGCCCGGGCCACGATGTCGGCCAGGGCCACCGGCTGGAAGGTCTCCTTCAGCTTGTTGATGTCCACCGAATAGACCCGCAACCACGAATGAATCAGCTTCAGCAAGTCGTCCACCCGCGCCTGCAGGCGGGCAAACCGCTGCTGCTGCTCCTCCGCCAGCTTGTCTTCCAGTTCGGCGGCCAGCGCGTACAAGTTCTGCTGGAGGGCGCCCAGCGGCGATTTGAGTTCATGGGAGACAATGGCGGCAAAGTTCTCCCGCAGCATTTCCTTCTCCCGCCGCAGGGCGGTGGTTTGCTGCACCAGCCGGCTGTGCTCCAGCCCGCGCCGGGCAATCAGGCGCAATTCATCGGGCGTGAACGGTTTGGGCAGAAAATCAAACGCCCCCTTCTTCATGGCCTCGACCGCCGAGCTCACAGTGGCGTAGCCCGTGATCACAATCACCACCATCAGCGGCAGCTTGGCCCGGATGCGCTCCAGCACTTCCAGCCCGGAAAGCCCGGGCATCTTGAGATCCAGAAAAACCAGGTCCGGCTGCAGCTCCTCCAGCCGCTTCAAACCTTCCGCGCCATTGTTGGCCAGCGCGACGCGGCAATCGCGGCTGTCCAGAATCTGCGTGCAGGCATCGAGCACCACTTCCTCGTCGTCAATCACCAGGATGGTATGCTTAAGCGGCACGTGGCAGGTTCTCCTCTTCGTTGCTGACCGGCAAGCAAATTGTGAACGTGGCGCCGCGCCCCTCCTCGCTCTCCACGGTGATGGTGCCCTTGTGCTCCTTGACAATTCCGTAGCTGATGGCCAGCCCGAGGCCCGTCCCATGCCCCACCTCTTTGGTCGAGAAGAACGGGCTGAAGATCCGGTCCAGGTCCGCCTCCTTGATGCCGTGGCCCGTGTCGGCGAACTCCACCTCGACGGCCTGTTCCGCCGGCACGTGCCGGGTGGTGAGCGTCAGCCGCCCCCCGCCATGCATCGCTTCCGCCGCGTTCAGAATCATATTCATAAACACCTGCTGAATTTGCGACGGGTCCATGAAGACCGGCGGCAGATTCGCGCTCAGATGTTGCACAATCCTGATGTTGTGGAACAGCACTTGATTGTCAACCAACGAAATACATTCCTCCAGCACCCGGTTCACGTTCGACTGCCGTTTCTCGGGTTTCCGCTGGCGCGAAAAGTCCAGCAGCCCGCGGATAATATCCCGGCACCGGTCGGCCTGCTTGACGATCTTCTCCAGCGAGGCCCGCGTTCCGTCGTCCGCCGACGCCCGTTCCAGCAGCAAATGCGAATAGGTCACGATGCCGGTCAGCGGATTATTGATCTCATGCGCCACCCCCGCCGCCAATTGCCCGATATGGGCCAGCCGCTCCGACTGCATGATCCGCCGCGTCGTGAATTCCCGCACCTTTTCGTCCCGTTTTTTCAGCGCCGCCGCCATGAAGTTGAACGCGTCCGCCAGCTCCAGCAGCTCGTCATGCGAACGGATCTCAACCCGCGTGTCCAGGTTCCCGTGCGCCACCTGCTCCGCCGCCACCGCCAATTTCTTGATCGAAACCGAAATCTTGCCGGAAATGAAGGACGCCAGGCCCAGCGCGATCAGCGCGCCCACCACCGTCACGGCCAGAAACACCATCACCGCCCGATGCCGCAAATCCACATATTTCTGCTCCAGCAACCCGACATACAGCATCCCGATGATTCTGCCCGTCAGATCCCGAATCGGCTCATACGCCGTGATGTACCAATGATTCACCACAAAAGCCCGCCCAATCCACGGCCGCCCGTGCCGCACCACCTGCTCATAGACATCCTCCGCCACCCGGGTGCCCAGGGCGCGGGTGCCGTCCTCATTTTTCACGTTGGTGGAGATCCGCAGGTCATCCTGGAATATCGTCGCCGTCCCCATGTCTTTGCCCTTGTATTGCAGGTTCTGAAATACGGTCTGTTTGATGCGGTCCACAATCTCACAGTTGCGGTTCAGCAACACCCCCCCATATACAATCCCCAGCACCCGGTGCGACGAATCCAGCACCGGCGCGGCCGCCTTCAACATCATGCCGGACGATTCCTCCGTCGCCGCGCGCGCCCGCGCCTTCGGGGTCTCGATAAACTGGAAATGCGCCTGCTCCGCCAGCGCCGGCGACTCCCGCCGCAGGTTCTCGGCCGAGACAAGGCAGGCCGCCGCCACCGGTTCCGCCCGCTCCATCACCGCGCGCACCAGTTCGTCCTGCGACTGGTCATCGCCCACCACGCTGCCGGAGGTCGCGCGCAGCACCACCCGCCCGTTCCGATCCGTCACCCCCAGCACGTCCAGCTTTTCGCGCTCCCGCGTCCGCACCAGCGCCTCCCACGCCGGCCGCGTGTCGCCCGACAGCAACGAGTTCAGCAGCAGCACCCGGTCCGCCGTAAAGCGCACCACGTCGTTCACCGCCGCCAGTTTGTTCAGGTAGATCTCCCGCGCCGCATTCAAATCCGTATGCACCTTGGCCTGCGCCTCCGCGACGACCCGGTTCCCAATCACCCGCGCCCCCACCAGCCCAAAAACGCCGCTCACCAGCAAAATGATCAGCAGAAAACTCAGCACCAGCTTCGTGGCCATCCGCACCCGGAATAAACAGGATTTCCCGGACGCCGGCCCCCCAGACCGACCCCTGGTCAACCATCCTGCTATGTCCGATATTTTGCTCATACCAGCAATGCACTGACGCTATTGGGTCTCTATGCCACGGCACTTAACGCTAATCCCGTCTGAAGTTCTCAACATGCCTTGCTAAACCCTTTCCATTTTTTGTGCGAAGTTCCAATCCCGCCCCGCGGCCCCCTCATTACAGCGCTTTCCGCCCCTGCCGGCAGGGCCGCTCCCGCCGCCGAAAACCCCTCGCCGGAGCGAGAAAACGCGCGAGACGACGGGTTTTATCCGGCGCAGGAACCGGGAGCTGGCCGAAAAGCGCGGAGGAACGCCCTCTCTCCCCGGCGCGGATTTTCAAGCGCGGGCTAGGAACCGCGGCTTATCCGCGCCACATAGCTGCCGTCCACGCCGTCCACAAACGGCAGCAGCTCGCGCGTCCGCTCCAGCTTGAACCCGGGATGCTGGCGCAAAAACTCCTGCAAGACGCCCGCGTTCTCCTCCGGCTCCAGGCTGCAAGTGCTATAAACCAGCGCGCCGCCGGGCTTCAACCGCGCAGCGGCCTGGCGCAGCAGTTCCCGCTGTTGCGCCTGCAGCCGGTCTATCTCCTCCGGCTGCACCCGCCAGCGCAACTCCACCCGGCGCCGCATCACGCCGGTATTGGAGCACGGCGCATCCAGCAGGATGCGGTCAAACCCGGCAGCGGCGCCGGACGCCTCGAGGTCGGCGGGCGTCTGCGGCTGCACGCAGGAAACGCCCAGGCGCGCGCAGTTCTGGCGGATCAAATCCAGCCGTTCGGGGGAGGTGTCGTGGGCGAACAGGCGCCCTTCGTTGCGCATCGCCTGGGCCAGGGCGGTCAGCTTGCCGCCGGGCGCGGCGCAAAGATCAAGAACGCGCTCGCCGGGTTGCGCCCCCAGTTCGCTCACCGCCAGCAGGGTGCTGGGGTCCTGCACGTAAAACATCCCCTGCTGAAAGCTGGGCAGCCGGCTCAGCGGCGGATGCGCGCGCAGCTCGAAAACCAGGTTTTCCGCCAGCCAATCCCGGCGGACCAGGCCATACTCCACCTCCTCGGCGCGCCACTGGGCAAGAAGCCGGTCCGCGTCGGTCTTCAGCGTGTTGACCCGGGCAAAGACCCTCGGCGGCGTGTTGTTCCAGTCCATCAGCTTTGCCGCCGGCTCCGGCCCCCAACGCTCCCGCCAGCGCGTCACCAGCCATTCCGGATGCGAATACCCAAGATGCGGCTGCCGGGTTTTCAGCTCCGCCAGCAGGCGCCGGGTGGCCTCCTGCTCGCGCAAATAACCGCGCAGGACCGCATTGATGAACCCGGTTTGGGCGTGCAAGCGGCTGGCCCGGGCCAGCGCGACGGTCTCGTGGACGGCCGCATGGGGAGGGATGCGTTCGAGCCAGAAAATCTGGTAAAGCCCCAACCGCAGCAGGGCGCGCAAAGCGGGCTTGAGCTGGCGGGCATCCGTCTTGCGCGCGATCAGCCAATCCAGCGCCGCCTGCCAGCGGACGACACCATAAGCCAGCTCCTGGCAAAGATGACGGTCGGCGGCCGACAACCGCCCTCGGGCCAGCGCCGCGGCCAGCCGATTCTCAATAAAATCTCCCCCGGCCTCCCGCTGCAGAAGGCGCAAAGCTATTTCTCTTGGTTTTTCCGCGCGCACTTCGTTTAATAAATGGATTCTCCTCACCGGAAGCGAGTGTTAAGATATTATATGCGCGAAGAATTCGAAAAAATGGCGGCAGCGGGCAAACTGGAACGGCACCTCATCCCCGCCCTGGTGCAACTCACCGACACCGGCTTCTGCCTGCACCGAAGCTGGGGATTTGGACGCATCAAGACCCTGGACCCCGTCTTTGCGCGCTTCACGATTGATTTCGACAATAAGCCCGACCACTCCATGGACCTGGCCTTCGCCGCCGAATCGCTCAAACCCATCCCCAAAGACCATATCCTCGCCCGGAAAGCCTCGGAACTGGAAAATCTGCGCAAAATGGCCGCCACCCAGCACCTGGAACTCGTCAAACTGGTGCTGACCAGCCTCGATGGCAAAGCCACCGTGGAGCAGATTCAAAAAGCGCTGGTACCCGAAATCGTCACCTCCGATTGGCCCAAATGGTGGGAAACTGCCCGCCGCGAACTCAAAAAGGACGGCCATTTCCACGTGCCCCTCAAAAAATCCGAGCCCATCATCTACGAGGACGAGGAAATCTCGCCGCAACAACGGCTGATGACCGCTTTCCGAACCGCCAAAGGCCTGAAAGCCCACAGTTCCACCGCCCTCGAGGTGATCAAAAATGTGGACGATTTAACCGACCCGGCGGCGGCCGGCGCGGAAATCGTCGCCCTGCTCAACACCGAAATCGCCAGTCACTTGCGCACCCAGCCCGCCGTGGCCCTCGAAGCCATCTTTGTCCGGGACGACGTCCGGGCGGCCATCGGCCTGCAGCCCGCCGCGGAGGAAAGCACCCCCCAGACCGTCTGGACGCAGGCGTCCGAGCCGGGCCTGCTGCTGGAGCAACTCCCCAACGCCCGCCGCCGCCGGGCGCTGGAATCCTTCAAAACCAACTTCCCCGACCGCTGGCTGGACGTGCTGCAACTGGCGCTCAATACCGTCTCGGCCCGAACCTGCGGCGAACTGGCCGGCTTCCTGATTCAAAATAACCACCTCGAAGAACTCAAGGAAACCCTGGCGCGCCTGATCAGCCAGCACAGCGCCAGCAGCGAATTGCTCCTCTGGCTGGCCAAAGAACGCAACGACTCCTTCGCCGACATCCTGGGACCGGAAGTCTTCCGTGCCATGCTCACCGCCCTGGAGCGCGACCAGTTCAACGAACGGCGCTCCAACCGGCTGCGGGACTTCATCGTGGACGACCCCAGCCTCCTCCTGGAGCTCATCAGCTCGGCGGACTTCGAAGTCATCAAGGACCTCACCCGGGCGCTGCAGCTTTCCCCCTCGTTTGACGACATGGACAAACGGTCGCTGCTGGCGCGCATCGTCAAAAGCTACCCCACGATGCAATCCCTGATCTCCGGCGAACCAACCCGGCAGGAATCCACACTGGTGGTCTCCTGGGAAAGCCTCGAACGGCGCAAACACGAATATCACGAACTGGTCCAAAAGAAGATCCCCGCCAATTCCCGGGAAATCGCCATCGCCCGCAGCTACGGCGACCTCAGCGAAAACCACGAATACAAAGCCGCCAAGGAAATGCAGAAACTCCTCCTGCGGCGCAAAGCCGACCTGGAAGCGGAACTGGTGCGCGCGCGCGGCACCGACTTCGCTGGCGTGCGCACGGACGTCGCCGGAGCCGGCACCGTGGTATATGCAACCGACCTGGCCACCAACCAGTCGGAACGCTTTACCATTCTCGGCGCCTGGGACTCTGACCCGGAAAGGAATATCGTCAGCTACCTCTCCCCCGTGGCCCAGGCGTTGATCGGGCACAAAGTCGGCGACGAAGTCGAATTCGAAGTCCACCAGGTCGCCCACCGCCACCGCCTCGACGCTATTGAACCTTACAAAACCGAAGAACCCTCTCCGGCATAACGTCACGACTGTCGCTCGAAGCAAACGGAAATAAACCGTTAGTCATTCGGTAGTAGCTACTTAAATAGATTCTTCCCCTGGGCAGGCCTTTGCCCAAAGAATCCTTTTCCCGGCCGGTGCCCTGCTCCGCACACATCGGCCTTGGATCATTAACTATCTGATTTGACAAGGCTTCAGGCCCGCCTTGCAACCAGTGAAACGAGGGCGCAAGATTGGACAATACCACGTCAACGTTTCCGATAAGGCATTCGCGAAGCCAAAAGCCATACAAACGCCCTTCCGCCCTTGAAAAACCCACTTCCGCCAGCCTCAGGTTTATAACTAATTGCTTTTACTGAACTTATTACTCGCCACCCCGCCCTTTCTCATCGTTTCGACCTTTCCAGGCATCCGCAGCCATAACCCAGATGCCTTAGCTTTACCTTATCTTTAAACCGTGTACAAGGGGTGTACAAGGGATGCCCATCGGGTGTACTAGCTAAAATCCTATGAACTTCCGGTGAGCATCCCTTGTACACCCCTTGTACACGGCTTAAAGGCAGGGTAAATCAAAGGGATCTTCAAGGTGCGCCAAAGCCGGCATGATTCGGGTTTTGCCTCTATTTTACCCCCTTTTATGCCTGATCTATTGATTTTACCAGCGAAAGACCTGGGATCCAGCAGCCGTGCCCTTGAATTGGCCAGAGCATGTTAAATAATACTGTAGTTTCGAGGCAAAACCCTTCGCGGCAAGAAAAAGGCCGGAATCCTGCGAACAAGACTCCGGCCTTAGCCAAGAATTGGAAACGGGGCTCGCTGCCCTCAACGACTAGCAGTGCATCACTGTCCCTCCAGTTCGGCAACCAGCCTGGGCAGAAGAGTCTCCCTGGAAAACATGGAGCTGATTTTGGGCGGCTGGCGGACTAGCGCGGCGGATTCCCGACGAACCCTCAGGATCTGTTCCACTACTCTTTCCACGTCGCCGTGGTGCGCCGCGGCGCAAGTATAGTGGCCGTCCAGCGTGTCCAGGATTTCCGAAATGTGGCTGGGCGAAGGACCAATATACAGCACTGGCGCGCCTACGCTTAAAGCATTGTAGATCTTGCAAGGATGCACCAAGCCCACGAAGTCGTTGCCCATTACAACCACGTGGAGGTCTGCGGCGGACAGGGACCCCGCTAGCTGGTCTAGCGGCTGGTAGGGCAGGCAAATTATGTTGGAAAGGGTGCGGTCCGTTTTCTGCTTTTCCTGGATCTTTCTCCACTCGCTCCCGCCGCCGATGAAGCAGAAAGTCACGTCGGGGTTGGACGCAAGCTGCCGAGCCGCCGCGAGTAGTGTATCGAGCGGATGCACCGGGCTGTGGTTGCCCGAATACATGACCACGAATTTGCCGTCCAGGCCGTGCGCCTTGCGGAATCGTTCCCGGCCCTCGGCATCGAATGTCACCTCCGTGTCGTGGGACCAGGGCGGAATGACGAGCACCTTCGCCGGCGCGATGCCCTTGGCAACGATGCGCTCGCGCATGAACCGGTCGAGCGCGAGGATTTTACGGGCCTGCCGCAGACTGAAGCGCGAAATCCAGTCCAGCACCCTCGCGACGGGTGAGTGGGGGCGAAGCCACCCGGCAGCGATGGCCTCGTCGGGATTGAAATCCATGACCCAGTAAAAGAAGCGGCTGCGGCGGAGCCTGGCCAACCCGGCGCCCAGGAAAGAAATCAACGGCGGCGAGGTCAGGGCCACCACCACCTCCGGGCGGGGCAACCGCGCGAGCCGCAAAGAGGCGAGTGCCAGGAAACTGGCAAAATCCGCGGCCCGCCGCCATTTGGCGCCTTTGCCAAATCCGGTGGTTCCGACGCGATACACGCGGATCCCGCGCCACATCTCCTCTTTGGGAAACTGCGTTCGAGGTTGATCGTAGGCGCGCCGGCTGGTGACTACGGTTACTTGGTGGCCGCGCTCGACGAGGCGCAGGGCCACGTCGGTCAAGTACTGCCCGGTTGCCATGACGTCCGGGTGAAAGGTCTGGTTCAGGAGGAGGAAGGTCACAAAAGGATGCTCAGGCGCCGGGACGCCGGATAGATCCGGAGGCGGGGGCGGCGTCAGTGGTCAGCGATGAGCCTTCAATGAAATGAGGGCCTGCGCGACAGGTTGAATAGAATGGCGCACAGGATCAGGAAGAGGAAGACGATCGAATGCATCTGGAATGGAAAATCAAAACGCGCATGGATGAGGCACCCGCCCAGCGCCAGCCATAACAACATGACAAAGCGCCTCCCGCTGTAGATGCCTCCGCCGCCAAACCAACGCAGCAGCACCGTCGCAAAAGCCAGGGCAATCAACGCACTGCCAACCCAGCCGAACGTGATGCGCGTTTCCAGCCAGTCGTTGTGCAGTTGCGCCCACCAATTGGCCTCGGGGGAAATGCGGTAGAGCTTTGAGACGTTCTCGAAGGAGCCCGGGCCGGTGCCGAAAACGGGATAATCCGCCGCGATAGGCCGGGCTCTGTCGTAGTCGCGCTCCCGCTGCTGGAAGCCCTCGCTCAGCCTGGCCATTCGCGGCTTCAGCGCTTTCCATCCCAGCGAGTACCCCAGGGCCAGCGCGCCGACGAAGAAAAGCGCCAGAACGCCCAATGTAGTTGCGCGCGTTCTCCCGGCTGCCTGGCCGGACGCGGGAAGAACGAAATGCGCGGCGGCCAGGAGGAGTCCGACCAAGCCGAGCAGCCCAAGTGTTATCAGCGTGCCGCCGCGACTGGTGGAAATGATCGGGCATGCGGCCATGATGCCGCAGCAAAGGAGCACCACATAGTGGTCGTGGCGCCCAAATCCGCGCGACCGATGCAGCATCCACCAGAATCCGAGGCAGACCGGCCAAAGCAGGTTGAAGTATTGCGAGGCGTTCGCGTAGTAGGCGTACGGGCCAAACTGAGTGTCCGCCGTCTTGTGGATGTTTGGCCGAACAAGAAATAACAGCTCGCCGGATCCATGGAGCCGTTGAATGATTCCTTCCACGCCAAGCAGCCCGCCATTGATCGTCAGCAACCACAAGAGGCGGCGCAACCGGGCAGGAAGGAACTCTGCCTGGGCCACCCCGCCCGGCCCATTCGCCCGGCGCGCAGGCCGTTGTTCGGCCGCGGACTTTCCCAACAACCAATCGCGGATGGCCCAAAACGAGAGCGCCAATCCGAGGTAGCTCCAGAACGCAAACCAGGTCGCGCCCCGGTCGAAGCTATGGGGAAGCCAGGGGACATACTGGCGCCGGTAGGTGAAAGCGAGCGTTTCCGGATTATAGGCAGCACGCGCGTTTAGGGCGCTGATCAGGCAATAACCCAGAATCGCCGCTGTCAGCAGCGCGAGGATTCCGGTGAGTCTGGCGGGGGTGAGCAGTCCGCGGGCGGCACCAGCGCCCGGTGGCTCTGCCCCGCCGTCGGCCCAGCGCGGCGGCCGGTAGCCCTTGAGATGGCGTATGGCTAATTTGACGGCTAACAATGCCCCCAGGCAGTAGCCTGCGCTGTTCATGATCCAGATGGACCAGGGCTCGCTGGTGCCAAAAGCCCAGGGGCTGAAAATGACCATGGGGTAGATCAGACACTCGGTCAGAACTTCGCAGGCCTGATAAATCTGCACGTCCCGGGCGCGCAATGGGTGGCTCTTGTGGGCCAAACACGGGGCGCTTGTCGTGTTGGGAATCCTGTGCCCCATCAGTTTTGGCATTTGAGATTCGTGCTATCCGGGACTGCCTTAATCGGCTCGCGGGCGTCTCAAATCGGGCAGCGGGCGATTCAATGCTTTGGCGCAGGAGCTTCCACTCGGATCAGCTTCCCCAGTTCCTGGGCCAGAGCGGCTTTGGCTGCTTCAGGCCGGTCATACCCGGTGACCGCGAGTTCGAGAAAACGCTGGCCGTAGTTCCGGCTCCCGTCCAGGGCTGCGGCCACACGGCTCCCGAAGTCCTTCCGCCGATTGGCCAGCTTGGCGCTTCCGGTCGGGTCCTCGTAGATCCCATAAAAGACGTGAAGCAACCGGCCTTCGGCGCTGAACATGTAGTGCTGCATGACGACTTCGAGGCCCGCAATGGGAACCGTGATAATTCCCAGATCCGCCTTCAGGCTCATTCCCACAGCGGGGAGACACTTCTCCGGCCCGTGCGTCTTTGCCATTTGAATGGCCACCCGCTTCTGCAAAGAATGGGCGGGAAACCAACGAAAGTAGTAGAGTTCCCAGGGATTACCGTGGTCATCCACCCACTGGACATGCTTGTCTTCATCGGAACGGAATTGGCCGAGAATCTCGGGTGGGATCTTCACTTCGCTGTAATTGGCGCTCGGGGCCGGGGGACGCACCGACCATTCTACGCTGGCAGCCATCGAAGATTCGTGAGAACGATACCAAAACTCGGTGCCGGCTTCGACGACAAGAAGCCAGGCGAGGAGGGACAACGAGACAACGGGACCACGGGCCACGGGAATACTGGCCATTGGCCTTGCCGCTCCGGTTTCGGCTGTCAGCATTTCAGATTTCAGGTGTTCGGTGTCCCCCCTGAGCCGCCAAGCCAGGAGCCAGACAGAGAGAAAACAGGCAACGAGAATGGTGATGCTGGCGGGATCGTGCCAGGAGGAGACTGCCGCGACCCCCTTTACGAAGGCGACGCCAGTCAACAGGAGCGTGCGCCCTACGTTAAAGGCGAAGGCCAGGACGAAGCCCAGCAGAACCACTCCAAACCTGCGGGCCGGGGCAAGGCGGTAGAGTTCCCCCAGGAACAGGGAGATCATCAGCGTGGCTTGGAAGGATCGGATGCCGCTGCATGCCTCGTCAACACCCACCATTCCGGCGCCGATCTCAATGACGTTGCCATGCTGGACGGCTGGGATTCCGAAGAGCCCAAGCAATTCGATCGTCGTCGCAACATTCAGCCGCATCAGAGACTGGATCAGGAAGTTTTCCACGCCGGAGGGCCAGGGGACGGCCACGAGGAAGAAGCAGATGGGGAAGACGAGCCCACGGGACCACGAGACCTCGGGGCCACGGGAACGGAGCACGAGCAGCGTGAGACTGATAACAATGAGGGTCCAAAGGAGGCTGGTAAGACGCCAGATCGGGTTGGCCTCGTGCAGGAAGCGTGTGGGCGCGTAGAGCAGCGCACAGACCAGCAGGCCCCACCAGATCAGCGAGCGGCCACCTCCCGGATTCCCCCCGGCATAATCCAGTCCCCCGGCCGCTGTTTGTAGTCCATAGCCTCGCAGCCCGGCAGCCCCATCGCCCGGTAATCCTTTCTCTACTTTCTGCTTTCTGCTTTCTGCTTTTCGCCAAAGCAGATAAAGGCACAGAAACGGCACCGCCCAGCCGTAGTGGTATTGCTCATAAACAGACCACTGTGCGCCAAGCCAGTAGATGAGAACCAGCCAATAGGCGGCGAGGGGAAGGAGATAGAGGAGGGAAGGGGCCACGGCCTACGGTGCCACGCTAAGGGCTGGGCAGATAAACCGCTGAGAAGCCGAAATCAGGCGCCTTGCCTCTTCGCCCGCCTCGTGCAGCGCCCGAAGTTGCCGAAACAAATCATGCACCACCCTCGCAGGTCAGCGTAATCCAACCGAACGATTGGCTCCCGCTCAAGGTGGCACACAATGCGAGAGTTCCCAAGCAAGGCCTTCATTGGGAAGTTGCGACTCAGCGATTGGAAGCCGGCCCCCGTGCTTCCACGAAACGGGACAACGCAAGGCAGAAACACAAGGGCAAAGAATGGCGGGCTGACGAAAAAGCTGAACGCTGAATGCCATATCAAAAGTCAGAGATCAGAGTTGGGCGTCTTGACGGTGCGGTCGCGGCGGGCTTTGGCGGGCGATCCTACGCAGACTTTCCACGCCGGCAGGTCCGAGAACACGCTCGAACGCGCCCCGACCACGGTGCCCTCGGCGATCGTCACCCCCGGCCCGACAAACACATCCGCGCACAACCACACTTGGTCCCTGATGACGATCGGCCGCGCAATGAGCCGGAAATCGGGCGACTCGAAGTCATGGGTGGCGGCGCATAAGTAGCAGTATTGCGAGATGGTGGACTGCACCCCGATCTCGATCGGCGCGACGCAGTAACAGTCCACGTCAGGCCCCAGCACTGCATACTCCCCGAGCGTGAGATTCCAGGGCCCCCAAACCCTGGTGCTGGGATAGATGCGCACCCCGCGCCCAACAGTAGCCCCGAACAGCCGGAGCAGAAGCCGCCGCCACCCATGTATGAACCGGGGCGAGGGGCGGAACAGCAGCAACCACACGAGGTTCCAAAGCCCGCGCAGGGCCAGATGCGATGCTCGGAAGGGGGAAGGACGGTTACTGCGGACGGTATAGTTGGCGCGCATGATGAAATTCCAATCGGAGGTAGAAGACCAGACAAAAGAGCGGATGCCGATGGATCCCTGCGGGAGCTACGCTCTGACTCTGCATGACGGGGGAAAACAAAGACCGCTCGGTTCGCCTCCGTCCCCCACTCTGCCCGGAGCGGTCTGGTCAGTGCCCTGGCGCGCCCGCAGCGACGCGTTTACCCCGGGCCTGAGGTGCAGGCAGGGGGAGCTATGCTACAAATGCCTCCAGGCCAATATTGGCTGTGCCTCTGCCACCCGCGCACGAACTTTCTGTCAGGAACGAGTATTCGAGCGGCGGCGAGATGAGACCAACTGGAGCAGGGGGAGTGCGCTAATCACCCCGAACGCACGGAGGACGAGGAATTTCATCCATTAACCAGCGGTAAACCTGAATCAAATCGGCACCGGCTTGCTGTGGGCTGAACCGTGCCGCCAGGCCCGCCGCCCGTTTTCCCATTTCCTGCCGCTGGGTCTCGGACATAGCCAAAGCCTCGCGCAGGGCTTTGGCCAACGACTCGACGCGCGGCGCCACCCACCAACCCGCTCCCGCGCGCCGTAACTCTTCCCACGGGGTGCCGGTGGTGGTAATAACGGGGACGGCGCATGACATGGCTTCCACAATAGCATTACCGAAATTCTCAAAATCGCTGGGCATCACGAACAAGTCCGCCGCCGCCAGTGCACCCCACTTCTGCTTTTCATCGAGTTCGCCAGGGAAAACCACGCTGTCCCGGCATCCACACTCTGCGACCAGCGATTCGATTTCCTCACGGTGCCCTCCTTCATCGGGCCCGGCCAGGATCAGTTGCCAGGTCTCATGGGTTGGACCACTGCTCCACTGACCTCTCACCGCGAACCTCTGCACCTCCGCCCATGCCTGGACGAGCCGCGCCAGACCTTTTACCGGATGCAGCCGTCCAAGGAACAGGACGGTGCGTCGGTTTGGGCTCTTGGACCACGGAGCAGAGACGACCGAACCACCGACGGGCGGCGGAGCGATCGGGTTGGGGATGACCGCGACAGGGTTGCGCAGGCCGAAGGCGCGGATTTGCCGGTATTCCTGGTCGGATTTGGCGTGCAGACATTGTGCGGCGCGCAACGCCCGATCCTGGAACCAAATCCGGACCGGCACTTTCTTCCACCCATGATGGCGCAACGCCCCAGGCATGAGCATGCCACACGGCGCCAGCAAATGCGGCACTCGGCGTGTCCTGGCGAGGTATCCTGCCAGCCGGTGGGCGTCAGTCCATAACCCGTGGGAATGGATGAGATTGATCTCGGCCGTATGCGCCTGCCGCCACAAGGCGGGACTGCGGCGAAAGCCGCCCCAGCCTGCCGCCGGTTCCTGCACGTGCCTGACCTTGGAATCCAGCGGAAACGATTCACCGTCCGTGTCCCGCTTCGTGCTGTAAACCATGACCGAAAAACCGGCATCGGCCAGGAGACCGACGTAAGCCGCCATTCCGAGCACGGGCCCCCCCATAGCCGTGCCTGTGTAGGGAATGAAATGAGCGATGTGGGGCAAGAGGACTATTAGAGGAAAAGCTGAAACGCTGAAACCTGAAAGCTGAAATCAAGGTCTGCGTTTGGTTGCCATGGACGTGAAACTCGCAGGCAGTTCAACGGTTTCGCACAACAATTGATCGAGGGCTCCACCTTGGATGCCTCACCCATCACGCAACAATTCCAACCATAGTTACGACTCATGGCCTCTTGCAGCAGCCCGTCCAGCTTTGAGCAGAATTCCGAATTGGAGTGCGCTCGTGACACTTCCCGAACCTGAACTGCGACCGAAGTTCCTGAACGCAGCTTTGCTTTCCCAACACCCGCGCTTCCTCTGTTCCTTCGGCAGCTTTACATAGCCCCGGATCGTCACCGTTGTATATGCCTTGATTCGGCTCCGAGCTCTTCACTCGGGCTTACATGCCAACATTTTCGCGTTTCAGCAGTTTTCACCTCCCAACCGCGCCTTGATGGCCTACTGGTTGTCACAGGCCGTCCGGCCAACTCCGCACGCACGGCGGGCAGGCACATGGCGGCAACGCACGCCACAATCGCAGCCTTCACGATGTAGTTGAGCACCGCGCCAATGTCGGTTTCAGCTTTCAGCGCCCAGTGGCCGACGTAAACCAGGATGGCCCACCATATTGGCGATGCGTGAGCACGTCGAGCCACCCAGCGAAAGCCCAGTCCTAGGACGAGCGCGTAGAGGCCGCAGCCCAGGATGCCGCCCCAATACCCGAAGTTGGCATACAGTTCGCCACCAAAACCCAAGTTCATGCTCGTGCCCTCTGTCAAAGTATAGCCGGCGAAGCACTGCATAAATTCTCTGCCACCAGCGAACTGCTTGTTAGGCGCCAAGATCCGTGGTAACATTGCGGCCTCAAAAGCCGAAATGATAGTTCTGCCTCGCGCGTACGGCTCTACGGATGGAACGTGGTGCAATATGCGGTCAATAATCCAGCCTTGATTGAACCGCACAATCATCTCCCCCACTGAGTCGTCTGAGTAGCCGCCAGTCAAAGCCTTGGTTGTGCTTTGGACCAGACACAATCCTCCCAGCAGCGGACTATTCCATTTGGTTAGCGGGATGTCCTCGCCAAAAACCGTCGCCCGCGCACTGCCTTGTCGGAACTGCCACTTGGCGTCGTGGAGAAAGAATACCCCTGCGCAGAGTAACACCAGCCACGTCAGGAATACGGGCATTCTCGGGCGCCGCACGAACAAGTAAGTCACAAAAAAACCAAGGGTCCACAAGACCAATTCGTGGAACATGGTCGCTTCGACGGCCAGGATGATCTCGGAAACGAACAGGAGCGCGATGCGCCACCGCCAACCTGGTGCTCCGAGGAGCATCAGGCCGATGGCAGCCAAAAACCTCAAGTTGGCGAGCAACAAGATCAGGAAGGAGAGCCCACCGAGTTGTGCGGAACCGAATGCGAGCTTGAGCGCAATTCCTCCCCACAACAGGCAATCCAACTCGCGAACCAGCACAGGCGCGCGCCGGCCTTCGGAGATGGGGCACCCGGACGGCCGCAACCCAAAACAGCTTGCGATCCAGCCCAGCGTGATCGCCAGCAATGCCGGGCCCGCATAGGAGAAATAATGGGCAAAGTCCTCGATTAAATACACGGGATTATTGGCCGGATAGTAGTAGGCTCCCCAGGGAGCGATGCCATATTGGGCCAGGCAAACGATGACCGCCAGGTGCGGCAGGGCGACCACGCTTCCACAGGAATAACCCATATGCAACACCGTCATGGCCAGCAAGGCCGCGACCAAGCCAGCCCAGGGCGAGAAGTCGTGCCACAGAGGCGTGCTGGCCAAGGCGGCAATAGCCCCGGCAGCGAGCACCACCAGCCATTGCATGCCTGACACCACGGTGGCGGGCCCGGCTTCGGCAGAAACCGCCGAGGCCGACGCGCTTCGCCCCGAAGCTGCGCCGTGGCCTCTGCCATGAACCCGGGGTCGCCGAACTGCAGACTTGGACGCCTCGATTTGCGAGTTTGGCGGCGAGGTTACCGGCAGCTCTCCATGCATATCATTCATAAAGAACCCGGGCTTTCACATATTTTATGGCTGTGTCGATGATCGGCCCCGCCAGTCGAAACCGGTTCCCTTGCCATGGCTTCGCGGAACATCTAAAAGCCAACATCGAACATCCAGCATCCAATGATTGAGCCAGGTTCGGTTTTAGCCGTAAGTCCAGCAACGCTCACGAACAGGAGTTTTCAGGCGTTCCTCATGAACAGTGAGGATTTCGCGGGCCGCTGGCAGGTAGGTGTAGCCGCCTGCGAGGCAGCGGCGATGGCCTGCAGTGGCCACCTTCAAGCGTTCATCGGCGTGGTGCAGGAACCAGCGAGCTTTTTCCGCCAAGTCGTCTGGAGAGTTGAAGACCCCGCTTTCACTTCCCGGTGCAAAATAGTGCTCCAGCTCGGCCGTATGCTCATGAAGCATGAATCCGCCGGCCGCAGGGATCTGCCAGGTTCGGGCGGTGACCTGATCGCCAATGCTAGTCCCGCCACCTGCTTCGCTCAGCAGCGCCAAATTGATGCGCGATAAGCAGTAGATGGCCGCTAGTTCATCGCCATACGCGCCCCGACCCTGCCACCGCTTCCGGACCAGCGCACCCGCCCGGGCCCAGCCAGGTCCCCAGACGCGCAAATCAATCCCAGCGCACCGCTCGAGCAAGGCTCGAAGCGTCTGTTCTTTCTTGGGGGACCAGCAGCCGACGAAGGAGACATCGCATTCATAGGCGGCCTGTGTTTTCCCGGACAGATGGATGGTCCGATGCACGTCCGGATCAAAGCCATGCGATACGAGGCGCAAGTCCTTGAGCCGCCCACGCAGGGCGGCATCTGCCTGGTGGAAGGACTTGGTCGTAAAGACACAGTCGTAAAGTGGCAGGCAATCCCAGATGTCTCGGCCATGATCCAGAAAACTGACATCCGGATAGAAGAAATAAGCCGGCAGCCCGGACGCGGAGAATCGCTTGACTGTGCCCGGCTGAAGAAACTTGCCTTTGAACACGAGCAGAAAATCAATCGCCCGGTTGTTTAGATGCCGGAGGATGGTCCGGTTGTATTCGCGCGCCAGCAATGGCCCCAAGGCTCGGCGGAGAATGCGCAGGGGCAGTGACGACCATTGGGAGGGTATGAAATCCTCGTAGTTGATCTCGATCACCGCGTGGCCGAGCTGCCGAAAGCCCACGGCCAGAGCCCGGGCGTCCGAACCCCACCAATCGGCGCCGAGAAAGAGGATCAGATAGTTTCTGGACACGGAGCTCGCCAAAGAATGCCGGACGGGGCTCATGGACGGGAACCAAGCCCCAGCCACTGGACCGAGACCGGCGCGCCGTTGGCGGCGCGTCGCATCAGGTCACCAATCACGTTCAGATAGCTTGAGAAGTCCAGGGAGTGAAGCATTCGGGTGCCGGCGGTCTGGAAGCCGTTTCGCACCGTGTCGTAGTTGGACGCGATTGACTGCAGGCACTGGATGAATGCGCCGACGTCCCCTGCAGGAAAACGAACGCCAGCGTTAAAGTGGCGGGCCAGCTCGCCCAGGCCGCCTGCATCCGCGAGGATTACAGGCACCTGAGCTTCTGCGGCTTCGCAGAATATGCGTCCGAAGGGTTCGGCGAAGCTGGGGATGGCCAGCAGGTGGGTCGCGGCGAATTCTGCGGCAACATCGTCGCGGTAGCCCCGGAACTCGATCCATTCCGTTAGCCTGTGCCGCTTGACCAGAGTTTTGATACGCAAGCCCTCTGCCGGAGTCGCGGCGTCGCCAACAAAGCGGAAATGAAAACGACGCAGGTTTGCCTGCTTCAGCAGCCGGGCAGCCTCAACAATGAAGTAATGCCCCTTTCCTTCACATACCCTGCCCAACACGGTAACCTCAAGCAAACCGTGGCACGGGCTCGGGAGAGGAAGGGGGCGGCGGAGGCCTTTGGGCTTGTAACCTAAGTAGACGGTCGAGCGCCGGCCTACGGGCACAGTGCAATGGTCGGCGATGAATTGCGAATTGCAGACGAAGGTCGAGACAAGATGGTGTTGGGCTGTGAGGCGGCTTACCCAACGGGCGTCCTCGAGCGTCTGTACCTGGCAGAGAACTGGAATGCGGAGCTGGCGGGCGATGGCGGCAGCAGGGCGCAAGATGCCGCCTTGATTGACATAAACGAGTGCCGGCCTATGGCGGAACCAGTGCCGTGCCAAACGAGCGTAACCGAGCAGCCTCTTCCAGCGAGACCGCTTTGCAGTAGTGGCGCCAAGCAGCTCCCGGCAGGTGACGCCACTTCGGCGCAAGTGCGCGGCCAACGGGGCGGCGCGAGGCAGGACGGCCTCGATCTGAAACGCGCCAGGGTCAAGGGCCCCGAGGATTTCCAGCAGGGCGAGCTCGGAGCCGTAGAGAAGTCCAGACGGCTCCAAGACGCTGACTGGAGTAGGGAGCGGCACGCTCATTCCCGACGGGTGGAGTCGGCCACGGCGGTTTTGATCCATCCCAAGACAGGCTCGAACTGGCGCTCGTAGTGGAATTGATCGAGGTGCAAGCTCCGTGAGTTCCGGGCCATGTCCTGCCGCACAGTATGGCTATTCAGCAAGGCGCAGACGTCCCGGCCGATGGCCTCGGGAGAACGCGCATCCACACAGCGGCCGCAGCCGCCTTTCTCGACAATGTCCGCGACACCCGGGCCAGTATTCGTTATCTGCGCGAGGCCAAGGGCCATGTATTCGAACCGCTTATTGATTGCGCCGGCGGAGTAGAGCCAATTGCGGGTCGTGGGTTGGATTAGAGCTATGCCGATGTCGGCCCCCGCCGCCAAAGCCAGCGCTTCGCGATGAGGCCGGCAACCAAGAAACAAGAGACGGTCCGCCGTCCCGACCTCCGCAGCAACCTGGTGAAGGCGTTGCTTAATGTCGGCGGAGCAGGGACCGATGAGAACAAATAGGCTTTGGGCCGGCCACCAAAGCATGGACGCTGCGGCCTCCAGCACTCCCTGATCCCATCCGACGCTTCCCAGATAGCAGACTGTCTTCCATCCGCTCTTGCCTTGTTCCGCCAATAGTTCTCCGAGCGGAGATGGCGGAACAGTGTCCATCCTCATTGGGCAGTTCATCACGACGGTGGGCAGCTTCACCAAACGGACGTCCTGCTGATAACATTGAGCGCGCCAGGCGTCGGAGAACACAACCAGGTCGGCCTCGCGGCTGAAGCGAGCGGCTCGGGCACGCCCCAGCCTCGGTCCCAATCCTTCGCCCGCTTCCGGATCCGGCAACTCATGGAAGTGGTACACGGTCCGGTGCCTGACCGCCTTGGGTTTGACAAAGACGCCAGCCAGGATGTCGTAAGCGAGTACGACTCGAGGGCAATAAACCTGAATTCGTGAGTGAACGGCGCGAGCAAACTTCAACCAGTTGGCCCACCGCCGAACGAACGATGGCAACGGCTCGGTTTTCGAATTCCAGGCCCGATGTACCTGCCAGCGCCGGACGGAGGGATGAAGTGCCGCCTCCGGAGAGTCTCCGCTCAACTCAAGGACGCCTACCCGCAGTCCCGCCTTCGCCAGAAGCGCTACCTGATTGAGGCTCGGCGGGTAATTCTCAAGCGGGGCTCGGAGGATGGTGAGGACGTCCATTCAAAAAGCTGGGCCAGAAGACCACGAAACCACGGACTACGAGACTATGCGACTCCTAAACAGAGCGGAAACCGGGAAGGTGTAAAACTACAATCAGGCTGCAGAGTTCTCTTTGAGCTGGGCCAAGAGATTCCGCAGGCGAGTCGCAACGACTTCCGCCGAACTGACGCGGCCAAAAAGGTCAAGAGCGGTCCTGCAACGCTGTTCGTAGTCGTGTGGCGACTCACGGAGGATTCTTAGCATGGCGCCCGCTAGTGAGGACACATCCCTGGGAGGAACGAGAATGGCGGCCTTCGAACCGTTGAGAAGCTCCGGTATACTGCCTACCGTGGTGGCAATGACTGGGACGCCGTGCTGCGCCGCTTCCAGCAGGACCAAGGGATAGCCCTCATGGTAGGAGGGCAAGACCAGACAACGCGATCGCGACAGAACGTCCATGGCCTCGATCCGAGTTGAGAAGAAACGGAGCGTCACGTTTTGCGATACGCCCAGTTCGCGCGCCAGCGTTTCAAACGGCTTTTCATCACCTGCCCCGCAGATTAGGACGTTCACGGCCGGGTACTCCCCGGCTACGATAGCTGTCGCCTTGATCAACTCACTCAGCCCCTTTTCGCTGTCCCGCCGCCCAAGGAAGATGAAGTCGGCCGCGAACCCGTTGTCGCGCAGTCCCATGGTCCCGCTGTCCCATTTCTGCTTTCTGCTTTCTGCTTTCTGCTTTTCGGACTCGTCTTCCACCCAGAAAGGCAATCGCAAGATGGGACCTTGGTACCCGTAGGTCCGGCGGATGTGTTGATCAATGGCCTTGGAAGGAGAAAGCAGGCCGCGGCAACGGGAGAGCAACCGGGCGGCTTCCCGGTCAACGAACTTGTTGCCCGGATTGGCGTTGGTTAGTTCCCAGATGAGAAGTTGGTTCGCGCTGGCACTCTTTAGGAGATATCTAGCCAGCAGCGTCACACCTGCCACGAAGACCAGGTTGGGTTGCTCGCGGCGAATGCGGCGACTTGCCTGCCAGGCAAGACACTGCCCCGGCCAATCCCTTCGGCAGCCTTTCAGCAGCCATGGCCGCACTACTTCAAATTGATCGGTGGATTCCTGTCCCGCCCATGACTCGTGTCGGGCGAAGCAGGTCACTTTCAGTCCCAGCCGTGCCAGTTCCCGGCAGAGCAACCAGGTCGCCAGGTAAGCCCCCGCCTTTCGCCCCAGAACGTCGCTGACGACAAACGCAGTCATCAAAACAAGACCTTAAATCAGGAAGCTGAAATCAGAGTCCAGAGAGCAGGGTAGCACGCTGAAACCTGAAATGCTGAAAGGGGACTACGGACTGCTGACTACTGGGCCACTGACCCCGGGACTGCTGCGGCGCGGGACAAAGCAGTGCTTGACGCGCTGGAGCCGGGAGATCAGGCAGTTTCTCCAGCTCCGTGACTTGAACACGATCCATTCCTGTTCATCGTGCCCTGTCGCGAGCGGTTCCTTGTATTCGTCGCCGCCCGGCATGAACTGGAATTCTTTCAGCGCCGGATTATTGAGGCAGTGGCGAATAACGGAAACAATGGTAACGAATCCCGGCTTCGCCTCCGGGCAGGCTGCGTAGTTCAACCCGGACTGATAGAAATAGACTTTTCCGTCATGGACGAAGTTATATAGCAGGCCGACGGTCGGGCCCGCGGCGACGCGAACCAACTGGATTGCGCCTGCGGCAAACGTCCGCCGAATCAAGGTGCGGTGAAAGGAGACAAACCGCCTGGATGCGAAAGCGGTTCGTTCTCCCCGATGAGTCCAGGTCTGCCGACTCAACTCAGCGAGCTCATCGAGCATCAGCAGGGCCTCCTCCGCTGTTTGCGCTTGGACGACCGTAGTTGGACCATAGTCCTTGAAGAATCGCCGGATCCGCGTCCGCGTCTTCGTCCGAAGCACGCTTTCGTACGGTTGCTGCGAATCCCTGAGCTGGGCAAGGTCCAGAAAGTAGTTCTTCCGGATAATTCTCTCTTCAAGGGCATCCGCAAACAAGCCCCGTAGTTCGTCGAGCGGCAGCCCCTGACAAAAGCCATCGAGGACACATTCATCCCATGGCTGACGGCAGATGTAATCGTAGAGCGCCCGGCATACGCACTTTTCCCAGCCCGCCAGGCAAAGTAGGTTGTTAAACTCGATGTAAGGGCTGTCACCGGGGTCTTCCCCGCTGGTGTTGAGGAAGAGGCGTCGGACACGGAACGGGCCATGTCGGCGGAGCCGGCGCACCACGAGACAGGCGGCGACAGCGACGCTGCCGGCACGGACTATGACAATCTCAACCGGCATCACCGCCGCAAAGGTCGTCAGCCATGATTCCACCCACCCCTGCGAAACGAAGAACGTGGCGTAAGGGGAGTCACGCTCCAACTGCTTCCAAACACTCGCCACCTCGGTCCACGCTGCCGCTGGCCGGGAAACGATGGAAAGCTCCTTGGCGGCCTCCAGCTTGCCTGGATTGGCTTGGACTGCTAGATCTTTCACCGTGTTGCCTTTTGCTGGGCGTCAGTTGGCCAAGGCTCAAATCACCGGCGATTTTGCCCATGCGGCTGGCCAATGATGGGTTCACGCCGGCTACCGTTTCACTCGGTCCTTGATCGTCTGGACGGCATTATCCCATTGCGCGGCGAAGCCGGCCAGTTGCGCGGCAAGCTCGGCCACCGGCGTTTCACTAACGAAAAAGCGCGGAATGGCCAGCGGATCTTCGCCAGCCCTGGCCGCGCCGACACAGCAGGTTACCGCCGTCTGGTGCCCGGCAGCGGCGAGCATTTGCCTCGTCTGTCCGTTGTAATCGCCGGTCTCCCCCCGTGGATAAGCAAAGTGCCGGCAGGCCTTGCCCAACCGTGCTTCGATGGCCTGTTTGGCGGTTGAGATTTGAAGGCGGGCAAACTCCGGGTCCCGGCACAAACCAAGGATGCAATGTGTTTGCGTGTGAGAACCCACTTCGAGAACATCGCCAGCAGAGGCTAATTCTGTCCACGTAGCCAGACGAAAGCAGCCCAACTGGCTCTCACCCGATAAGGCATACTGGGATTCGATAGAACTCCACCAAGCGTCCATTTGCTCCTGTGGTACTTGCGTCAGGATGGCCTTAATCAAGGCTGCAGGCCAGGAGACGGAATCATCTATAACTGTAGGGCGCTGTTGGAACTGGCATTTTTCGTTCGCCAGGCACCGCAGTTCCTGGGCACGAGCGCTTGAGCCTGTCAACTGGAACCACCATGGGATGACTGCGCGTTCTATCCAACCGGGGTTGACATAGACGATCGCCTTCACCCCGTACTTCCTCAGCAGAGGAACCGCATTCCTGACCACGTTCGCATATCCATCGTCGAAAGTGATCACGAAGCGCAAACCAGGCATCGGGCGAGCCTGTTGTTCTCCAGCGCAGCCTCCCAATTCATCCAGTGTCGCGACCTTTCCCCAGTTTTTGAAGAACTGCAAGTGCCGCTCGAACAAGTCCTTGGAAGTGAAGAGCGCCTGCGCATGCTCCGACACGCCGTGGTAGGCCAGTACCACATAATGCGTGCCCCGGTAACGCCGAGCGGCGAGGAACTTCGCCAGGCCGGTGTTGTACATAGCGGAAAAGGTTCCCGACCGCAGCTTCATCAGCCCGCGCCCGAGCCTGCTGCCGCGGCAGCGAATCCTGCCGCCGACCTGGCCAGCCGAACTGGTTAAGTCGGTCTGCCTGTCAGCCTCGCACATCATCGCATTACTTCCTCTCCTCCGGCTTGGGGGCTCAGGGCCGCATCTGGATACAGGTGAGGATCAAAAACGGCATCACGATAGTAAGGTCCCCAGTACTCCGCGCCGTATCTCAAGGACGGCCGGAGCCTCCGGTAGGCAAATCTCGCAAGGCGGCCTTCTTCTCCCAACCATTGCGACAGCGCCCATTTTCGTCGCAACCGCTGCAGGTTTCTTGTCGCGACGGCGACTTCCGAGTCTTCCAGCGGACATTCCGGGTGGTGCAGCAGTTGACTCAGCCAGTCTAAATCCGCCATGGAGCGCGCGAAGTCACCTCGCTCACGGTGTCTGAGCTGCTGGCTGCCACGGCGATAGCCAGCCAAACCGCCATAGACCAGCAGGACGGGGGCGGTTCGGGCCATTTCCAGATGCAGCCGGGCGGGAGCTGAAGGACAATCGGCCTTCAAGCCTCCAGAGGACTTCCACGCATCCCGACGATATACCATACCGGTGGGGCTTTCCCATAGAGTTACGGCGCCAAAATACTCTTGCTGGTAGGCCTCACGCGGGGTCTGAAGCTTGGGGGCCAGATACTGAGGGGCCACCCCCTCACACGACTGGATCAGTCCTGCCTGCCGATATTTCTGCCCGAAGTACAACAGATGTTCCAGGCAGTGCGGATAGAGCAGATCATCCGCATGCAGGAACTTCACGAATTCTCCCCGGGCTGCCTCGGCACCGCGATTGTGATTGGCCCACTTGCCCAGTCGTTGCTCGTTCCGCAACAGGCGTACGCGCGGGTCGCTCGCAAAAGATGCGGCGATCTGCGCCGTCCGGTCGGTGCTGGCGTCATCCACAATAAGTAATTCCCAATTGCCGAACCGTTGGTCCTGGACGCTCTTAATAGCTTCGCCAATGGTGCGCTCAGCATTGTAAGCGGGAATCAGCACACTCACTACAGGGGGAGAAGCTGAAACGCTGACATGCTGAAAAGCTGAAACCTTCGCTGAGAGACCACTGACAATGGGACTACGGGACGACGGACTGGGTGAAAAGGGCTGAAAGCTGGGAACTGAGGCCTGAGAGCCGGCGGGCTGTACGCAGAAGGCCTTCAAAACCGCACTAAAGGAGAGGCCGGCTTCCTTGACCAACCGCCGAGCGAGGTCCAGTTTCATGTGGAGCATCGCGTTAATGACTGACCGCCCATAGTACGCGTGCCACTTTTGCGCAAACGCCTTTCGTTCCTGGATGCTCAGCGGACAATCCTCTGCCCAGAGCGCCTCCATGGCAAAGCGGAATCGTCGGCCGGACACCTCGGCGATAGCTGCAGCACTACGCTTCTCGAAGATACTCTCCTGCTCGTCATGGAGACGCCACCAGTAAAGTCCCGGAGCGATGATGGCCACCCCGTGGCGCCTGGCCATCGTCAGCCAACACAGTCCATCACTGGTATGTCGCGCCTCGTTGAACCGCCCAATGGCCTCGAAATCCGCGCGCCGGACGATGGTGCTCAACGGGCCGGCGTCCAACAACCCTCCCCCCCCATAATCGTAAAGGTAGGTCTCGCGGGGGGAAAGCATCGCAGGGGACAATACGCCAGGCACTGAAGAACTAATGCCGAACCCGGCTTGGGGAAACATTTCCATGGCGTGCACCATGGTTTCCAGACAATGCGGATAGATCAGATCATCCGCATCCACATACTTGAGATACTTCCCTTTAGCCAGCGATGCCGCCCGGTTCCGATTGGCATAATCGCCCAGATTGCGCTCGTTTCGATAGACTTTCACTCTCCGGTCAGCCTGATATCGCTGGGCAATCTGCAAGGATGGGTCCCGGGAACAGTCATCCGTGATGATGAGCTCGAAATTGCGGTAGGTTTGGGCGAGCACACTTTCAATGGCTGTCGCCACATACTTCTCCCGGTTATACACCGTGATCAGCACGCTGACCATCGGTTCCCCGTTTGTCTCGCCTTTCACCACCTCGGCCACACCCAGAAGACCTTGCTATAGAAGGCGAGCGCGTTGTTCGCATACTGCTTCAAGAAGCTGTCATGGACATAAAAGCAGTCATAGCCGGGTATCTCTTTGATGAGGACATAACTGTGCTCGCTCAGCTTCCTTCGCAAGCCCGGGCTCGGGCGTTCGACGGTCATGCACTTGAAACCATACTCCTGCAGATCAAAGCCCGCGAAGACTCGCTCTTCCGCTCCCTCGACGTCAATCGAGAGGTAATCCATCTGCCGGGGCGCGCCCTGCTTCCTCAACAGGCTATTCAGGGTCGTCGTCCGCATGGGCACGACATTCCGGCTATCACTCGCCCGGTTGTCCGTGTCCGGCGACACAATACCTCCGAATGCGCCTTCCGCGGCAAATTGGACTGAGCGCTCACACGAGTCGAGGCAGGCGTTGACGCAAGTGGCCTTGCGGTTCTTTTGAAGCTTTAAGAACGTATCCCGGTTCGCCTCAATGCAAATGCCAGACCAGCCATAGCGGCGCTCCAGAAGATAGGTGTTGCTGATGTGAATTCCATCATGGGCGCCTATGTCCAGAAAGTATCAATTTCTCTTCTCATTGAACACTTCGCCAAAAACCCAGAGATCCTGAGCTGCCTGCGCCAGGCAAACAGGCTCAAGTCGCAGCAGGCGCCTGATTGCTTGCTTTACCGCCGACGGGGTCCACCGAGCCACGGAACGTATCAGTGTATGCATGAGAAATTGCCCTCAGCAGTCCGCAGACCGTTGTTCCTTTACGATAGCACGCTCGGGAAACCAGAGGCACTCAGCGTGCGGGCGGGTGGCCATGATCACGGGCAACTGCGGGTTGAAAATCTTGCTCCACCCCGAGAGAATTGACGCGGTCTTGATCAAGGCGGTGCACTTCGATAGGAGGAGACAATCAACCAGCGCCTCCTCCCCTTTGGCGTAGGCGTCCTTGTCGCCTGTCTGATTGGCCAAGTCGAAAGCGGGAGTCTGCCCGCGCGCGTAGTGCTCGTGCTGGACGAAAAGGATGGATTTGGCCGGGAAAGCCCGCTGCAGATGCGCGATGAAAGCGCTCTCGTCCGTCGCGACGAAAATTGTGTCAATCGCAGGATGCTTCGACAGATAGTCCCGGGCCAGTGCGGCAAAGTCACTGTACGAGATCCCCGGCGCCTCGGAATCGGGGCTGGTCTTATCCGAGCCCCGGTAATGCAGCCCCAAAACCAACCGACCCGCCATGTGCTGATTTTGGAACCGCGCACAGCGGTCGAGAATCTCGCGCTTGATTCCGACGTATTTCTCGAACAATTGGTGCGCATGAATCAGAGTCAGTGCGGGCATCCCGCGCCAAATGAACCCTATCTGACTTATATGCTGCACGCGATAGGTGGTCAGGCGTCGCGGTTTCGGTACCTGGTGTCTGTGGTAAAAGTAATACCCAAACCAATCCTCCCCCTTCCGCCGAATGAGGTAGGGCGTTGAAACGACAATATGCGGCTCGAGCCCGTTTGCCTCGCAGTAATCCAGGATCTCCAGGACCCAGGTGAGATGGGCGAAGAAGCGGGGGCCCTGTGCGCAAATGTCAACGGCAAATACCTTGTTCGAGCTGACCCGGTTCAGACGCCGGCGAAGGTGGTTTAGTTTGCGGCTAACGTCATCCCGCGAGCCGATCACGTGCTTTGTCAGCCTTCTTAACAACCGCACGGGCTTACAATTATCTGGCAGGGATTTCATCGTGGCACTGCTTGAGTGGATTGCTTGATTCTGTTCTGGAAGACTCGTGATGCACCAATGAGCGATGGGGTCAAGTCCTCGCCGCCTTGCGGAATTGCCCGCCCCATTTCTTCCACAGATGCCTCACGATCAAAGAAGCAGCGCGGCGCGGTCGGGCCGCAATGAAACCGCGCAATCTCACGGGCGGGAGTTTGAATGCGCTGCGCCTGAGCAATTCCGGGCAGCCAGTGTCTCCAACCCGCCGTGCCCGTTGGCATAAAGGTCTGAGCAGGAATAACGACTTCGTCGCCTGGGCTGGCGCCCGCACCGAGTATGGCGAGTTGAACCGCAGCGGTCCCGCTATTCAAAGCAAGCTCACGAGACAGTGCGAACTGGCGGCAGAAAGCCTCCTCAGAGGCTTTTATCTGCCTGCCCTCGCTCAGCCACCCCACGCGCAATGTTGCCGCTACCGGTTCCACGACAGGCTCGGGAAGGCTCGGTTGGAATAGAGAAATCATCACTTTATCGCGTGCTCATTCATGGCCGAAAACGGCGGTCACTGAGGAAGGAGACATTCTAATCATGGAGCGGATGCGAATACAACTCTTGGCGCACCTTAAGTATCACCGCAGGTGCGGCGAGTGCGGATTCGAAGGTTCCTCCCCGAGGAAAGTACTCGGCAGGCAGCAGCTTCATAGCCAAGCGGCGCGCCACGCGCAGAAGCAAATAGGCCTTATTACAACAGGCCAGGGCCAGACGGAAATAGGCGCGAACCACCACCCGCCCGGCTGGTCCGGAGCGGAAGTGCCGCTGCCACTCGGCCAACACCCTGTCAATCGCGGCCCGTGAGCCGGCCACGTTAAACAGCAAGAACTCCGCTTCAACGAAATACCGCCCTTCCCAAAGCTTGAAATACTCTGGCCGGACAGCCGCCACCCCGGAGAAGACGGATTGCTTCCTCCAGAAACACGCGACGGGACTCAACCTAACCAGAGGCATCTTCACAGGAGGGCGAAAGGTTGGGGGCGGGAGCCCGGAGCGCCAAGAGCCCGTGCACGCGCATCAAGAGGAGTCTGAAGAGCCTGTACAGCCTCACTTCCCTTGAGCAGGTTTGAAAGTGCCTGGTCAACGAGAGCCCCGACCACATCCCAATCGTATCTTGTTTCCACCAGCTTCCGGGCGTTAGCTTGAAGCCGGTGAAACAGGACCGGTTCGTTCAGGAGGCGTTTGATTGCCGCGGCAAATTCGGCCGGCTCATCCGCCAGCAGGAGGTGTTCACCGCCGCCGGCCTCGATGCCCTCGGCGCCAATACGCGTCGAGACCACAGGCGTGCCGATGCTCATAGCCTCCAAAATCTTCAGACGCGTCCCGCTGCCGGCGCGAATGGGGCAAATCGCCACGGCCGCCTCCCGATAGAAGGGCTGCACGTCCGCGACCTCCCCCACGAAACGCACCCGGTCGTCATTGGCGAGACCGGGGATCTTGCCGGATTGACCGCACCGTCCCACGACCGCCAGCCGCAGGCCGGGACTTTCTTTCCGCAATGTTGGCCAAACCTCGCCTGCAAACCAGGACAGCCCCTCGAAATTGGGAGCGTAGGTCAGGCTGCCGCAAAAGAGCAACTGTTGCGTCCGTTCTCGCTGCGAGGCTCTGGCGAGCTGGAACCGCTTTGTATCCACGCCGTTGGGAATGCTAAAACCCTTGATCCCGCTGCACGACTCCAGCAGCCGGCGGTCATCTTCCGAACAGGCGAAAAATGCCTTTACCGATCTGCCGAGATTCTGCTCCACCGCCAGAAGCCGCTGGCATTCCTTCTCCCACGCCCGCCGTCTTCGCAGCGGGGCGCCATCCCCGGGCGGCATCCTGCGGGCTAGACGGTGGTTGACATTGTGCATGTCCACGATACGACAGGTGCGGGGAGCGATCCTGGCGACCAAGGGAGCCGCCTGCATCGTCGCGATTTCGTTGAAAATGACCACATTGATGGAGGTGCGCCGAAGCACTTCGCCCAGCAAATGATAGGCGCGCAGCATGGTGGCCTCGGCCGGGCCGCGCCAGCTCCGCCGCAGCCAGCGGTAATGCAGCGCGGCGCCCATCCGGCGCGGCAGCAGATCGAAAAGAGACCTGGGAGAAGGACGATCCACAGTGCTATACACAGCGATATTCTGTGGCACGGCGCAGCCCTCCATGCCCCGGCGCAGTTCCACCTCCCGCTGCGGGATGACCAGATGCACCTCGTGAAAACGGCCCAATTGGTTGAGCAAATGGTACGAGCGCAAGGTGCCACCTCCCCGTATGGGCAGGAACGGATAGGGACAAACGTACAGGATTCTCATGGTGCTCCAGCCAGCGACGGGTGCGGCCTCAGGCCTCCGTGGCTCAATGACGAACTCCTCCACGCTGCGACTTAGCACGAAAATGTTGTGCCAAAACGACAACCACTTCCCAGTTAGTCGCTAGCTGAGCTCGTACGGACTCGAGAGCCGCCTCGAGCAGATGAGCCCAGTTGAAGTGTGGAATGACGATACTGACTGGAAGCTTGGCGATTGTCCATCAGGATGCCCGCGATCAGAAAGCCCGAAAGGGCAAAGAACAGGTCCACCCCGGCCCACCCCAACGTGAGAGGTTTGAGCAGATAGGCCCCCATGCTCTTCGGAGCAACGGTAACCTGGCAGTAGATATAATGATATAGCAGGACGCCTAGTGTTATGTAACAGATAACTCTTTACAATGTCGTTTGGCGTGGTATGCTGGGCGGCATGTGGAAATCCGCACAACCTCTCGTCATGGCTCCAGCGCAACAAAGACAGTTGGAAGCGTGGGTCAA
>Ga0209605_1000365_pt1 | contig 59518 bp, 40 predicted proteins | sample AD_UKC035_MetaG_FD_184408 | JGI IMG/M metagenome (GOLD analysis project Ga0209605, IMG submission 184408) | Active sludge microbial communities of municipal wastewater-treating anaerobic digesters from USA - AD_UKC035_MetaG (SPAdes) (version 2) | ecosystem: Engineered > Bioreactor > Anaerobic >...
CTCTTGCAGGGTGCGAACCGCCACCCCGGCGGCCAGGGCGATCGGCTCGATCGATTTGCGTTTGACATCGGACAGCAGACCCAGGATGTACTTCTCCAGGTAGCGGAACGTCTTGTGGCGTTCGAAAAACGGACGAAACTGCTCCAATAGTTTCGCCAACGCCGGTTGCAGCGAAGCAATCTGCTCTGCGTTCATCTCCAGATTCTCCAAAATATCTATCGTCAGGAGAATCATCGGATCACACCTCACAAAATCTTGAGCTAAAATAGCGCTGTCGTAGTAGGCACCCCCCTACCTGTTCAGGACCCCCAGTCCAATTGTTCCTCTAGGATACCCGATTTGGCCATGCGAATCAAGGTACGCGGCCCGGCGCGACGGACGGGCCGGAGCGTCCCGATAAACGTCCGGGACCAGCTTCCGCCGGCGCGGCCATTCTCGGACCCTCCTCGCAGAACGGCGAGGACGACGCACAATTCTTTGGGCTCCGCTGGGACCCGTCAGGCGGTCCGGCCGTACACGATCCGCTTGGCGACCTCGTTCAACCCGATGATCGAAGCGGATACGACCGCCACGATCACCCAGTCGACTAGAGCCAGGGACTCCAGATGGAACATCTTCGCGGGTCCCGGCAACGACACGAGCAGGATCGTCGCCACGGTCGAGATGCTCACGGCGCCGAGCACGTACCGGTTCTTCCAGAGCGAGCGATTGAGGACCGAGCCCTTCGGATGACGGCAGTTGAAGATGTTGAACATCTGGAACAGGATAATCGACGCGAACGGCAGCGTCGCGGCCTTCTCGGGCAGGCCGGCCCAGCGGTAGCCGAAGTACAGCAGCACGGCCCCGATCGCGATGATCGTGCTGTTGAAACCAACGTGCAGCAGCAGTTCCTTGTCGATCAGGCGGTCCTGGCGCTTGCGGGGCTTCCGCACCATGATGTCCGGCGCGGCAGGGTCCATGCTCAGCGACAGGGCCGGCAGCACCTCGGTGCCCAGATCGATCCAGAGAATCTGGATCGCCGTCAGCAGTTGTCCGACGCCCGGCAGCAGGGAGAAGCAGACGACGAAGAACTCCGCGGTGATCCCGGAGAAGGCGTACAGGATGAACTTCTTGATATTGTCGTAGATGGCCCGCCCCTCCATGACCGCGGTGACAATCGAGGAAAACGAGTCGTCGGCGATGACCATCTTCGAGGCGTCCTTGGCAATGTCCGTGCCGCTCCTGCCCATGGCGACGCCGATGTCGGCGCGTTTGAGGGCGGGTGCGTCGTTCACTCCGTCGCCGGTCATGGCGACGATCTCGCCCTGCCGCTTGAGGCTCTCGACCAGGCGCATCTTGTCCTCGGGCGAAATCTGGGCAAAAACGTTGACCCGTTCGAGGGCGCGGTCGAGCTGGGCATCGCTCAGGGCCCGCAGTTCCTGCGCGAGGATGACCTTGTCGTCGTCCATCGGGACGATGCCGGTCTCTCGTGCGACGGCCAGGGCGGTCTCCTTCTGATCGCCGGTGGTCATGATGACGCGGATGCCGGCCCGTTTGCACAGGCGGATGGCCTCCTCGACGTCCGGCCGGGGCGGGTCGGCCATCCCGATGAACCCGACGAAGACCATGTCCCCTTCCAGATGGCCGCGACCCTCGGGATCGGCGGTCGGGATCTCCTTGAACGCGAACGCGAGGACCCGCATCGCGCCCGTCGCCATGCGCGACCGCACCGCGACGAGGTTCTTGAGGACCGCCTTGTCGAGGGGCAGGACGCTGCGACCGTCGAAGTACCGCGTGCAGCAATCGAGAATACGGTCGGGAGCGCCTTTCGTCGCAGAGAAGAACGTGCCCTTCTCCACGTGCTCGTGGACGGTGGTCATCATCCGCCGGTCGGAGTCGAAGGGCAGCTCGTCCAAGCGGGGAAAGTGCGTCCGAAGCGACGCAGGCTCGATGTCGGCCTTGGCGGCTGCGACCAGCAGGGCGATTTCGGTCGGGTCGCCCAGCGCCGTGTGGGCGGTGTACTGGGCGTTGTTGCACAGCGCCGCCAGTCGCAGCAGTCGCAAGAGCCGCTCATCGGCGGATTCGACGACCTTGCCTGCTTCGTCGGTGTAATCGCCTTGCGGCTCGTAGCCCGCGCCGGAGACGTTCAGATACCCGCCCGCCGTGTACACCGCCCGAACGGTCATCTCGTTCTTCGTCAGGGTGCCCGTCTTGTCGGTGCAGATCACGGTGGTGCAGCCGAGCGTCTCGACCGCGGAGAGCTTGCGGATGATCGCGTTCTCGCGGGCCATCTTCCTCATGCCGAAGGCCAGGCCGATGGTCACCGTCGCGGGCAGGCCTTCCGGCACGATGGCCACCGCCAGCGCGATCGCAAACAGGAACGCGTCCTTGAGCGAGGTGACGGTCAGATCGTAGCGGACCGCCATGATCAGGAAGACCGCCAGGCAGATACCCGCCGCGATTCGTGCGATTCGATGACCAATGGCGTCCAGCTCGACCTGCAGCGGACTCTTTTCCATTCCGATGTCGGTGGTTACTCGGGCGATGCTGCCGATCCGCGTGCCCATCCCGGTCTCGCGAGCCAGGAAGGTCAGGCGGCCGTAGCTGAGGGTCGTGCCGGCGAAGACCTTCTCCTCGTCGTGAGGCTTGGCCGCAGAAAGAGGCGGATCGGGTGAAGAAAGTGAGAAGTTGAGAAGGTCGGAAGGTCGGACAGTCTTGTCTTCTTCCACGCTCACCTTCCTACCTTCGGACCTTCTTGCCTTCTCCTCACCCGCGTCGGGAGCCTCTTGGGCAGAAAAAGACGGATCGGGCCTACTCTGAGGGGGAAAAACCTCTTGGCTCGATTTTTCCCCCTCAGACCCTGGTCGCGCGTCGAGAGCTTCATCCCTTCCATTCTTCAACGAAATCGAGCCAAGAGATTTCGTTGAAGAATATAGGCCCGATCCGCCTTTTTCTGCGGCGGGGCGATAGGCCCTCTTCGACACGGGGATCGATTCGCCGGTGAGAGAGGACTCGTTGACCATGCCGTTGATGCACTCGAGGATGACGCCGTCGGCGGGGACGCGGTCGCCCGCTTCGACCTGGACGAGGTCGCCCGGGACAATGAGCTTGGCCAGGATTCGTTTGACAGTCCCATCGCGGATGACGTGCGTGAGGTCCGCCATCATGCTCTGCAACGACTTGAGCGACTGCTCGGCCTTGTACTCTTGGATGAAGCTGATCGTCGCATTCGCCAGGACGATGCAGGCGATGATCAGGGCGTCCCCGCCCGCGCCGGTGAGCCAGGATACGAAGCTCGCGAACAGCAGCAGGATGAGGAACATGTTCGAGAACTGCGAGAGGATCATCGTCAGCAGCTTGAATCGTGCGACGCTCTGCAGCTCGTTGGGACCGTGTTGCGTCAGACGCTCCTGGGCCTGCGATTCCGAGAGGCCCGCCGGAGAAATGCCCAGAGTCTTATAGACGTCGTTCGTCGATGCAAGGTGGCTCATATTCCTCCAGACCACTATGATTCGTCGGTGGGACCAAGGGGGCACAGCCCACCCTATTCGCCCATCGGCCGGATATCGTACCGGCCGACCCGCGCCCGTCAACGCCAATCCGGCGTCACGATCAGAACCGCACCTGGATCTCGGAGGGTTGACGCAGGGTGATCGCCAGCAACCGGCGCTGGGCGTTGAACTCGGTGGCGCCCTGGCCGGCGCTGTCCTGCGGGCGGGCGTTGGGCCTGGTCGGGCGGACTGTCACCGTCGGGGCTTTCTCCACCCCTGCAAGCAGGACGTAGAACACCTTGCTGCCCCATCCGTCCACGGAGAACGTGACCGAGCCGTTGGTCTCCTGGAGGTCGCGGATGGCGCAAGGGGCGTGGAGGAATCGGCCGGTTTTCGACAGTCTGCGGACCTCATAGAACGATCCCTTGTCGAACAGCTCCGGCAGGTGGGTCTGGACGGTGCCGGGATTGATGGCGGGACCTTCGCTGCGCTGCGGTCGCAGGAGAAAGTAATCGGGCAGCAAGCCCTGGCGTTTTGCATCGCTGGTCGGCCAGGTCATCTGCAGGCCGGCGGCCGTGATGCCGTTGGCGAGGGTCGCCCAGGGCCCCTCGGGGTCATACCGGCTGAGCAGGTGCAGGGCCGAGCCGTAGACCAGGCCGCACCATTGGACCGGCTGGCCGAACCAGATCGGCGCCTTCCAGTTCGTCGCGCCGAGCACTGCAATCGTTGCATAGGGCCCGACGTCAGGATTGGAAAAAGGCAGATCGGGCCTACTTTGAGAGGGAAGAATCTCCCTCTTCGATTCTTCCCTCTCAAACCCCGGACGCGCATCGACAGTCCCGCCTTCTCCATTCTTCAACGAAATCGAACCAGGAAATTTCGTTGAAGAATATAGGCCCGATCTGCCTTTTTCCAATCCCTCTGTGGGGCTCACCAGGTATATGAAAGGCACGCCCGTCCATGCCCAGTAGCGGGCCTGCTCCAGGTATTCGGGCTTGCCCGAGATCATGTATCCGAGGGTATAGGCCCGGACGAGGTAGGCACTCGCGAGAATATCGGGTGTATGCAGGGGGACCTCCCAGACCTGCGCCCCTCGCGGTGTCGTGTTCGCGTAGAGCGACGTCTGCTTGTCGAGCAGGGCGAGCCCCTGCTCGATCAGTTTCGGATCGGCAGACAGGGTGGCAGCTTCGAGGATGTGCACGACATCGGGTGCGGCGTGCCCGTTGGCATGCTGGGCGAAATGGGTGCTGCCGTAATCGACGGTGCCGGGACGGTAGAGCTTGACGCCTTGCTCGTCGAAATGGGCCAGAAGGCTCTCGGCATCGGCCCGTCGGCGCTCGACGTAGGCAAAGACACCGCCCAGGACAAGCGGCGGGTTCGGGGTTCGCGTATGCGACACGGCGCTCATGTGCGGCTGCTCCTGCGGCAGCTTCTTCACAGCCAGATCCCTGGAAGCGCTTAGGCGCTCGACCATGTTCGGCTCGCGGGCATGATTCGCCAGCCAGTCCATGTACACAACCGCGTCGGCTGCCGGGCCGGCCTTGAAGCTCTCGCCCCAGACGGCGTGCCGGAAGAGACCCCCTTCGTTGATGGCAGAATCGAGCCAACCATGGGACAGCAACCTCACGGCCGCATCGAAACCGCCCTTGAACTCGGGCACGGCCGGCAGACCTCGAATCTCCACGTACTGACGGACCGCAGGCACGACCGTATCGCCCAGGCCGCCGATGATCGTGGCCCGCGCGGTCAGAGGCTGGCCGGCCTTGATCGCGAAGGGACTGTGCGCGATCAGGGCATTCTCGAATCGCCCATCGCCGACAGCCGGCCCGGAAAGGGCCATGACGTGGGCGCCGCTGTTGTAGATCCGGTCGGGCGAGTCGAAGACCGCCGCGGTCAAGTCCGACGGCTCCCAGATCAGACCGATGTAGCGACCGCCGTAATTGACCGCCATCAGGGGGAACGTGATTTTGACCGGATCGGGCACCCGGCGGATGTGCTCGGGCGTCGTGATGTCCGCTTCGCTGCTGCTGGGCTCGTTGTCGAGGTACTCCAGGCCCGCGAACAGCCCCTGGGTCTTGCGCTCGCCAAAGGCGCCCAGGCCGGGAAAGAGAGTCAGCCAGGGGAAGTGGATGACCTCGCAGTCCCGATCCACCGCAAACGTCGTCTCGACGCAAATCGATCCCGGTTGCGGGCCCGCTTCGAAACTGCGAACCACTTTCCATTGTCCGGCCCGGTCATCCTTCAACAGCGCGGTGATGGTGATTTCGTTCTTCGACCCGGAGGCGTGGGAGACGTCCGCCTTCTCCAGCAGCAGCCAGCAGGCTTCGCCGTCGATCATCAGTCCGATCTGTTCGGCACGATACCCGGCGGCCATTTCCTTGCCATCCACCTTGAGCACGAAGTCGCCCAGGTCTCTTCGGTAGTGCTCCAGTCGCAGCTCGCCGGAACTGACTGTCCCCGCCCTCGCCAATCCTTTGCTGGGCTTCCTGGGACGTTTGAATTGCGGGGGTTCCAGCGAGACAAGCGTCTCGACCTGGATGGAGGCGACGACGATCCGCCCTTCGGAGCCGGTCGGGTCCAGGCGCAGCCGCGTGCCCAGACCGAGCGGTTGTGGAATCCACACGGGATACTCGTGCCATTGGCCGTCGTTGACCACGGTGAATCGGACGGATCGATCGGCTTGGAACGTCGGGCCGTAGAACAGCTCGGCGTGGGGGTCGGCATCCGACTTCATCCGCACGCGGACCCGCGTCATCCCGCTCGTGGACAGGTCCATCGGCGGACTCTCGATCCACGGATCGATGCCGGTCGACGAAAAAGCCAGGCCCTCCGCCGACACGACAAGGTCCTTCACATGTGGATTGCCCTGCCAGCCCTGTTGGCCTTGTGCGAAGTCCCACCGGACGATCTCCCTGCCCCAGGCGACCGCGCAGGAACCCGTCGCCAGCGCGAACACCAGGAACCCGCCGGCCATCTTGATCCTGTCGATGTGCATCGCAACGAACCTCCGAATGCAAAGAGAGCGTTCCATCGCAAAGCGGACCCTGACACCCATCGGATGGATAGGACCCACAAGACCTACCCTGCTTCGCGCTCGGGGTAGTATAATCCTTTTCATGAGCCTGGAACAGGAGATTAGGGAAAAGGCGCTGGAGCTTGGCTTCGATGCGGCGGGCATCACGGACGCCTCGCCGCTCGGTCGCGAGCATATGGAGCATTTCGAGACGTGGCTGCGGTCCGGCTGCGCCGGCCCGCTGGCATATATGCATCGCAACACGGAGAAACGCTTCGATCCGGCACAGTTGCTCGACGGTGCCCGCTCGGTCATCGTCGCAGCGTTGAGCTACGGCCCCCCCGTGTCGGCGACAGCGGTAGGGTGGGCTCCGCCCACCGTTCGCACGGGCAAGGTGGCCCAGTATGCCCAATACGAGGACTATCACGACTTCATCAGGCCGCTCCTGCGGAAGCTCGCCGACTTCGTGCAGAGTCGAACGGATGGAACCTGCCGATTCAAGATCTGTGTGGATTCGGCGCCGCTGGCGGAAAGAGCCCTGGCGGTCCGCGCGGGCCTGGGGTTCATCGGCAAGAACCATCTGCTCATCCACCCGTCGCTCGGCCCGCAAGTCCTGCTGGGCGAACTGATCACGACCGCGGAACTGAAGCATGACGAACCCGCCCGGGGCGACTGCGGCGACTGCGACCTGTGCCTGAACGCCTGCCCGACCGGTGCGCTGCAGCGGGACGGCTTTCTCGACACCCGCCGCTGCATCAGTTGCCTCACCCAGTACGGACCCCCGCCGGCGACCGGCGACTGGCTCTTCGGATGCGACGAATGCCTCCTGGCGTGCCCCCATCACCAGCGGGCGCCCGAATCCGCAAATCGGGAATTCAAGCGGTATCCCGAGCGGGCGAGACTGGATCTTCTGGAGGTGATCGAGATGACCGCGGAGACGTTCCAGTCGCGATTCCACGACTCCCCCATCAGGCAGCTCGGATTGGACAAGCTGAAGGACAATGCGAGACAGTGTCTGAAGTGTCGCGTTTGAAGTGCGAACGGGGGACACAAACCGGGAAGCGGTGATTCTCGATGCCTGGTCTGAAATACGCACTCCTACGTATGGAATCGCATCGTCCAAGCGTCAACTGTGAAACTCGGTGTGGCGCCCCCGCCCTCGGGGGTGATCCCAGCAATTCCAAGGCGATCCCAGCCGGGGGCGGCTGGGCTACATTATTCCTGTCGGCTGAAGGAACTCGGAACCAGGCGGACGAAGTCCGCCGAAGCGATGGTACACGCTACCGAGCTCGTCTGTCGAAACTCATTAGGCGAGCCGGTGGATAACGCCGAGGACATCGGGGGGATCGACGCAGACAAGGAATATCCAAACCCGTGGTGGGAGCTGACTCCTGAGAACGGACCTCGCGGGCTTGCCATGCGATCGCGGATGTACTTTCCCGGAGACTCAGCGCCTACGGCGCCAGGAAGATGTCGCCGTCGCTGGCGGGCAGTTCGTCGCCGCGGATCTCGGTGCCGGGGGACATATCCCGAAGAAGGTACATGTCGTCATCGAGACTGCGGACCCGCCGATGCTTCGTGAACTCGACCGATCCGTCGTTCAGCAGGGCGTTCTGGCCGCGGCCCTTGTGATTGGCGCTATTGGAGGTCGTCTCCTCCTCGCGCAACTGGAGCTGGAGCCTCGTCGAATGATCCGACGGCAGCTTCTCGCTCAGCGGGTTGCGATCGGCCATGAGGACTCCCTCGCACGCGAGGTCTCGTCCGTTGGAGCTCCGGCAGCGAATGCGGACGCTGTACTGGATATAGGCGCTGCTCGGGAAATCGCTGAAATCCGGGATGTTGAAGCCATCGAACGAAAGCTCGCTTTGCTCGCGCCTGCCGGGACAGAGGAATCGGCAGGGATCCACGTACCCGTCCCTGCTGAGCACCCAGAGCTGTCGCGTGTTCGAGTTGTTCTCCTTCCCCTGATCGCCCACTTTCCACCAGGACGCGCCAGGCGCCGTGGCTACGGCCGGCAGGAACCCGTCGTGATCGGACGCATAACTGCGCAACCCGGCATACACGTCGCGGAGATTGGACCCACATCTGCCCTGCTGGTAGCGGCTCCGCATCTGGCCAACCGCGGGAAACAGGATGCCCACGAACAGAACGACCGCAGCCGCAGCGGCAACCACCTCGCTCCAGTTGCGCCACACGGGGATTCGGATCGGACGCCGGGCGGATTCCCTGGCGGTCAGCAACTCACCCATTCGCTCCTTGCCCTCTCCCGGCGCGGCCGCCTCATGCAGTCGGGCGAAAAGCCGCTCCATCAGCTCGTCGGGACACGGCTCCAACTCGACACTCTCCAGGGGAGCCAGGGCATGGTGGAAGGACTCATACAGTTGGGCCGCCTCCTCGCTGGACGCGACCAGGATCTCGGCCTCTCGTGTTTCCTGCTCGCAGGTCAGACCCACAGAATAATCAAAAAGCAATTGCCTCTGACGATCACTTAACGGCGTCATTTGACCTCTTTACTCCCAACTGCCGCTTTCCAATCCTTGGCAAAACGAGCCACAGCAGCGTGTAACCTGCTCTTCACAGTCCCAATCGGTATACTGAGGACCTCGGCCATTTGTTTGTAGGAAAACTGCTGGAAGTACGCGATCGCGAGGATCTCGCGGAGGTTATCGGGCATGTTGGCCATCACCTCGTTGACGAGCGACACGGTCTCGCTCCGTTCGACGTCATCGTAAGGCACGGCTGTGTCGGAACTTAGAGCACTGAGCATCTCGTCGAAGCTCATCTCCTCAGATTCGGTGAGACTGCCGATCGGCACCGCGGCGGTCCGCTGCGCCTTGCGCAGGGCGTCCTTCGCTTTGTTGGCCGCGATGGTGAACAGCCAGGGGCGAAGCGGCCGGCTCGGGTCGAAGCTCTTGTAGCTGGCGAACAGTTGCAGGAACGTCTCCTGGAAGACGTCATCGACGAGGTCCGACTGGTTGAGGAACTGCTTGAGGAACGCATACAGGCTGTTCTTGTACCGGTGGACGATCTCCCGAAACGCGGCTTCGTCGCCCTTGGCGTACTGCTGCAGGAGTTCTGCATCCGTCAAGTTCTCATAGGAATGTGCCATCATGAAGCCCATTATAGAGGCCCGATGCAGAAAGAGAAACCTTTGTTGGGGGCCGGCACAATTGTCGGGCCGCGGCGAGGGTAACAGTTGCAGGGCGACTTGGAAACCGTTATCTTCGGGGTTTCGTCGCTGGAGCGGTGGTATGGCGACCGGCCGGGGTTCTGCGGGTTGAAGAAATAGGAGAGAAGATCATGAAGAAGAACGCGGTTTGGATCATCCTGTTCGTCGTCGTCCTTGCAGTCTTCGTGGGGATTGGCCTGTATCGCAAAGGAGGCTCCAAAACAGTCGGAGGTATTCGAATCGGCGTGATCCCCAAGGAAACGGCCTCCCAGTACTGGAAAGGCGTGAAGAACGGGGCCGAGCAGGCCGCCAAGGAAGAGAAAGTCACCGTCCTGTGGAACGGGCCGGAGGTGGAGACCGACTTCGAGCGGCAGAGGCAGATCGCCGAGGACATGCTCGCCCAGAAGGTCGATGGCATCATCCTGGCCCCCGGCAGCCGCAAGGCCCTGGTCCCGGTCGTCGAGATGATCGCGGCCCGCAACGTCCCGTGCGTAATCGTCGATTCCGGCGTCGAGACCGACAAGTACCTGTCCTTCATGGCGACCGACAACTACAAGGGAGGCGTTCTGGCCGCCAAACGCATCGGCGAAATCCTCGCCGGCAAGGGCAAGATCATCGTCGTTGCCTGGACCCCGAACTCCGCCTCGACGGACGCCCGCTTCCAGGGATTCCGCGACACGCTGACCAAGGAGTTCCCCGAGATCGAGATCGTCGATTCCCAGTACCCCAACCCGCCCACGATGGAGAAGGCCCGCGACGTGTCTCAGGACATGCTGACGAAGAATCCCGGCGTGGACGGCGTGTTCGCCTGCAATGCGACGACCGCCGGCGGCGCCCTGACCGCGCTGCTGAGTTTCCAGCAGAGCCAGGGTTCCAAGAAGATCAAAATGGTCGGCTTCGATGCCTGGCCCATGCTGGTCGACGGGCTCAAGAAGGGCGACCTGGACAGCCTGATCATTCAGAACCCGCACAAGATGGGCTATGAAGGCGTCAAGGCGATCTGCCGTCGGCTCGAGGGCAAGGAGGTGCCCAAGGACGTCGATACCGGCGTCGAACTGCTCACGCAGGACCGGCTCAGCGATCCGAAGGTCATGGAGTTGCTCGCGTCGCAGATATGATCCCCCCTCAGACGCAGAATCCCGATACCGCCCCGGTCGCTCTGCGAATGACCGGTATCTCGAAGCGTTTCGGTCCCGTCCAGGCGCTGAGCGACGTGCGCTTGACCGTCCGCGCGGGCACGGTGCACGCTCTGGTCGGCGAGAACGGCGCGGGCAAGTCCACGCTGATGAAGATCCTGGCCGGCGTGTACCAGCCGGACACGGGCGAGATCGAGATCCACGGCCAAAGACAGGTCCTCGCCAATCCCGCCCAGGCCATCGAGGCAGGCGTCTCGATGATCTATCAGGAACTGGACCTCGCTGAGCACCTCACGGTCGCGGAGAACATCTATCTCGGCGCCGAGCCCAGGGGCCGCCTGCCGTTCGTGGTGAGCCACGGGCGAATGGCTGCCCAGGCGGCGGAACTCGCCCGACGATATGACTTCCAGATCCAGCCGAGCGCCAGAGTCGAGAGCCTCGCCACCGGCGACTGCCAGGTCGTCGAGATCCTCAAGGCGCTGCGCCACCGCGCGTCGATCCTGGTGATGGACGAGCCCACGTCTTCGCTGTCCGAGAGCGAGGCCAAGAGACTGTTCGAAGCCGTCCGACGTCTCCGCGGCCAAGGGTTGTCCATCATCTACATCTCGCACCGGCTCGAAGAGATCATCGACCTGGCGGACGAGGTCAGCGTCCTCCGCGACGGGCGCCTCGTACACTCCGAGCCCGTCGCCGCGATGGACATCCCCAAGATCGTGCACCACATGGTGGGACGCGAACTGACGGATTTCTTCCCGAGCCGCTCGGCCCGCGTCGGCGAGGTCCTCCTGCAGGTGGAAGGCCTGTCCTCCCAGGCCGGGATCGACAAGGTGGGCTTCGAGGTCCGTCGCGGCGAGATCGTCGGGATGGCGGGCCTGGTCGGAGCCGGAAGGACGGAGGTCGCTCGGGCTATCTTCGGCGTGGACGAGAAGACCGCCGGTCGCGTCGTCCTGGAGGGCCGGGAACTGGCGATCGCTTCGCCTGCCGACGCCATCGCCGAGGGGATCGCCCTGCTCACGGAGGACCGCAAGCGCACAGGCCTGTGCCTGGAGCTCGCGTGCAGTTGGAACATCACGTTGCCGAACTTCGAGCAGATCGGCTTCCGGCCGTTCATCAAGCCGGGCCAGGAGAATCGAATCGCCGACGACGTGGGCTCGCGCATCGCGATCAAGTGGTCGTCGCCCCGCGCGCCGGCCAGCTCCCTTTCCGGCGGCAACCAGCAGAAGCTGCTCATCGCCCGCTGGCTGTTGGCCAACTCGAAAGTCATGATCTTCGACGAGCCCACGCGGGGCATCGACGTGGGCGCCAAGGCGGAGATCTACCTGCTGCTGAACCGGCTCGCCGAGGAAGGCAAGGCAATCCTGTTCATCTCCTCGGAGTTGCCCGAGCTGTTCGGCGTCGCCGACCGCATCCTCGTCATGCGCCGAGGGAGGCTCGTCGGCAATCTCAAGACGAAGGACACGACGCCGGAGGAAGTGATGCACCTGGCGGCCGTGGAGGAAAAACGTGAAGGGTGAAGTATGAAGCGTGAAGCGAAGGACGCGAATCCACGCTTCACGAGACCCGCTTCACGAGGTACAGGGAACTATGAACCGATTCGTTCGACAACTGCTGCCCTTCGGCACGCTGATCCTGCTGATCGCGGCGCTCTCGGCCCTTGAGCCCGACGCGTTTCTGAAGGCGGAGAACTTCTTCAATGTCCTGAGCCGCTCGAGCGTCAACGGCATCATCGCGATGGGCATGACCGCGGTCATCATCTCCGGCGGCATCGACCTGTCCGTCGGCTCCATGATGGCCATGTGCGGCATGGTCGCCGGCCTGATCATGAGCAAGAACGGTGCGATCGTCCCCACCCCGGGGTTGATGTGGATCGGCACCGCCGCCGGCATTGGCACGGGTCTCGTCTGCGGCCTGCTCAACGGCGCCCTGATCACGAAGCTGAACCTGCCGCCTTTCATTGTCACGCTCGGCACCATGAGCGCCTTTCGCGGCATCTCCTACGTCATGAACGACGGCATGATGTTCGACGTCCCCACGTACACCTTCCTGGGCCAGGCCAGCGTCGCTGGGGTTCCCGTCAATGTCCTGGTCTGCCTCGCGATTGTCCTACTGGCGTTCTTCATCCTGCGGTACATGCCGCTCGGCCGGTACACCTACGCCATCGGGTCGAACCGCCAGGCGGCCTACCATGCCGGCGTGAACGTCAATCGCAGCCTGCTTCTGATCTACACCCTCACGGGCGTATTCATCGGCTTGGCCGCCATGATCGCGACCAGCCGAACGGTCTCCGCCCAACCGACCGCGGGCCAGAGCCTGGAACTCGACGTCATCGCGGCCGTCGTCATCGGCGGCGCCAGCCTCTCCGGCGGCCGGGGCACCGTCGTCGGCACGGTCATCGGCACGCTGCTCATCAGCTTCCTGCGAAACGGCCTGACCCTGCTGGGCATCTCGACGAACATCCAGCTCGTCGTCATCGGCGCGATCATCATCGGCGCCGTCGCTCTCGACCAGATGGCCCGCGCCAAGGCGGTCGAGAGCCGATAAGCCGGACTGCTCGTCGTGTGCTCGCGGAAGTCGGAAGTTTGTCCCGAAACTCGCGAGACAGGTACATTCCTCATGCCCGAGCAAGATAACGCCTCACGGCGTCACTACAAGCGGGCCCGCCCGACTTGAGAGGCCCCCTTTCTCCGTCCGGAAAAGGTGATCCTCGTCTTCACGTGACGGCTGCCTGACAGGCACCACGCGACTCACTTGAGTTCGGTCAGGTAGATGCCCCGGAAGCGGTGCTGGCCGCCGCCGGGAACCTCGGCTTGCAGCGAGATGTATCCTTCCGCAGGCCCGGCGAGGCCGTCCGCTTCCCAGGCCGGGGTGTCGTTGATGACGAGGGCGGCCTTCGTCCCGCGGACGGTCAGCTTGAACCGGTTCCACTGGCCTGCCTGGATCAAGCCTTTGCTCCGGGCCTCCGGCAGGTCGTTCACGTTGCCCTCCTGGCCTTGCAGGAGATTCGCCTGATACCGCTCGGGCCAAGGCCTACCCTCAGGCACGGCGTCGTAGCGGAAGTAGACGCCGCTGTCCCACTTGCTGTCCCGCAACGGCTTCCACTCGAACTCCAGGACGAAATCGCCATACTTCTTCTCGGTCTGGACCAGGCCGTTGCCTGCTACGATCAGCAGGTCTCCGTTGTCTACGGTCGCCTCGCAGTTGAGGACGGTCCAGCCGGCAAGGGTCTTGCCGTCGAACAGGGACACGCGGCGGCCGGCGCCGCATTCCGCGGCCTTCTTGCACGGACAGGTGGTGCAGGAGGTGGTCACGAGCGCCAAGGCAACGACGAGGGTGCAGAACACACGGCATGTCTTCATAGATTCTCTCACAGCGACTCCGATCATCGACACAGTCCAGCCCGCATCGCCAACGACCAGCGATGAGCCGGACGTCAGGGTAGTCGCCGACTGTCGGCAAGTCAATAGGCCGATTCAAAGGTCGCTCCAACCCGGGGCAGCCTTTTGGAGACCGCAAGACAGAACACAGGACAGGGTTGCGGGCGGCGCGACGACCCAGTATAATCCCCCTCCGGTTGCGCATCGCAGGCCATGCGGAGCGGCCCGAATCGCGTGCTCATTCTTATATCGCAGTAGTGAGAGCCAGGATGATCCGTACCATGATTCTCGGGGTGATCGGGGGCTTGGGGCTTTTCCTCTTTGGAATGCTCCTGATGTCGGACGGTTTGAAGAAGGTCGCCGGCCACAAGCTCAAGGTCGTCCTGGAAACGATGACGAAGAACACCTACGTGGGCTTCGTCGTCGGCGCATTGGTGACGGCCTTCATCCAGTCCAGCTCGGCTACGACCGTTATTGTTATCGGACTGGTCAACGCCGGACTGCTCACCCTCAAACAATCCATCGGCGTCATTATCGGCAGCAACGTGGGCACCACCGCAACCGCCTGGCTGGTCTCCATCGCGGGTTTCGGACTGAACATCGAGACCTATGCCTTGCCGGCCATCGGCCTGGGATTCGTGCTCCAATTGGGCGGGCGGTCGAGGACGATGAAGAGCGTGGGCACCATCGTCCTTGGCTTTGGCCTGCTCTTTCTCGGCATCGAGTACCTCAAGGAGGCGTTTGGCCCGCTGGAGCAGAGCGAGGGGGTCAAACAGATCTTCGTCACCTATGGCAGCAGGCCCATGTTCGCCATCCTGGTCGGGTGGGGTATGACCATGCTGGTGCAGAGCAGCTCGGCGGCCATCGCCATCGTACAGTTGCTCGCGATGGGCGGGGCGTTTGGGGACAACTGGCATATCGCACTGGACATGGCGATCCCCTTCGTGATGGGCGCGAACATCGGCACGACGATTACGGCGCAGCTTGCGGCCCTCCAGGCCAGTCGCACGGCCCGTCGGACGGCGTGGGCACACTCGATGTTCAATATCCTTGGCACGGTGATTGCATATCCCTGTGTTCGCTTGGGCTGGTACGGCGTCCTGGTGGACTTCCTGACCCCTTGGGAACTGTCGGAAGGCACGATTGCCGCGAGCATCGCGATCGCCCACACGACGTTCAATGTGGTGAACTCGATCATCTTCCTGCCGCTGGCGGGCGTATTGGAGAGAACCGTGCTCAAGCTGGTTCCCGTCCGCTCATCCGAAGCGGGCGCCCAGGGTGTGGTCCTCGAACGCCATCTGCTCAGCACGCCGGAGATCGCTCTGGAGCAGGCCCGACGAGAGATCGTGCGAATGGCCAGGACCGCCAAGATGGGATTCGTCGATGCGATGGACGGCCTGCTGGGCGACGACAAGAGAAAGCTGGAATCCGCCCAGGTCGCCGAGGACTTCACCGACACGCAGCAGTACGAGATCACAACCTATCTGACGGAGTTGTCCCGCAAGCAGCTCTCGGAGGAGGTCTCCAGCAGCCTGCCTGTCTTGCTGCACACGGTCAACGATCTGGAGCGCATCGGCGATCACGCGGTCAACGTGGTGGAGATCGCGATCCGCAAGATCGAGCAGAAGCTCACCTTCACCGATTCGGCGCTGGTCGAGATGAACGAGCTGCGCAAAGAGGTTGAGAGCATGTTCGATCGCGTCATCGAGGCCCTCGACAAGGACGACGCTGCAGTGGCGAGGCTGGCCTTGCCCAATGAACGGAATCTCAATCGCATGCAGGTCGAGTTGCGGCGAAACCACGTCCAGCGGATGCGAGACGGGCAGTGCACGCCGGAGGCCGGATTGATCTTCATCGATCTCGTGGACAACGTCGAAAAAACCGGCGACCACCTCACGAACATCGCCCAGGCCGTCATCGGCGGCCTCCAGTGGGACGGCATCGAACTCAAGATCACAGCGCCCAGGTAATATGCAGGTCGCGTCGATCCGGCATCGCCGCAGGCAATAAGTCAGGGCGGTCCCGCGTCTTTCCGTACGCTGTCTGAGTGGCCGAGAAAGTGCAACCCTGCCGCGGTTCCGCTGCGGCAACCGGAGACCCGCCATGAGCAAGTCGTTCGTCCCCTTCATCGTCGGCCTTCTCCCCCTGGTGGGAGCAGGCATCAGCGGTTGTGATTCCACGAGCGGTCCCGATTCCCAGGCGGCATCGGCAAGACCAGAGGGTGCATGCCGCCGGATCGAGCTGTTGCGAGACGCCTGGGGCGTGCCGCACGTCTTCGCAGATACCGATGCCGGTGCGATGTATGGCCTCGGCTATGCCACAGCACAAGACCGGGCCTTTCAGATGTACTACAACCTGCGGATCATCCAGGGCCGACTGGCCGAGCTGGTCGGCGATGTCAAGGTGGGGGTCACCCGCCAGCAGCCGGAGGGCCGCAATTCCGCGTTGCGCAACGACATCGCGATGCGGACCATTGGCTATTGGCAGGCGGCCCAGGAGACCGCGAACAAGCTCGACCCGGAGGCCCGCAGCCTCCTCGAAGCGTACAGTCAGGGCATCAACGATTGCCTTACGACCGATCCGAACGGCCGGGGCCATCTGTTCGAGAAGTACGGCCTGGAGCCCGAGTCGTGGACACCTGCGGCATGCATCGCCTCCTGGTGGCGACTGGGTCTATTCTTCTCCGGCGACGGCCTGCGGGAACTGATCCCCTATTACGAGATCGAAGACGGCGCCAGGACGGTGCGGCGATTTGCGGCGACGGATAGCGCCGGGGCCACGGAGGGCCTCCGTATTCGTGACGAGGCGTCCGTGATCCAGCGCAGCGACGTGAGCGACGCTTGGTTGCAGGAGGTGATGGCCTACGCAACGGAACACAACCTGGTGCGGAAGGTGGACGTGCCGGCTGCCGAAAGTCGGCCCGGGCCCCGATTCAGTCATGCCTGGGTCGTGGGCGGCAAGAGAACCACGACCGGCTCGGCCGTACTCGTCAGCGACCCGCAAACCCCGGTCCGCAATCCCTCGCTGTTCTACGAGCATCACATCACTGGCAAGACCTTCAACGCCCGCGGCATCGGAGTGGCCGGTTGCCCCAGCTTCCTGATCGGCTTCACGCCGAACGTCGCCTGGGGCCTGACCGCCCTCGGCGCCGACCAGGCGGACCTGTTCCTGCTCAAGACCGACCCGAACCATCCGAACCAGTATCTCCTCGACGGCTCCTGGCGCGACATGGAGGTCCGCACCGAGACGATCCAGGTCAAGAACGGGACACCGCGCACGCTCACGTTCCGCGGGACGCGGTTCGGCCCGGTCGTGACCGCCATCGCAATGGGTGTCCGTCGAGGCGACGAGGTCGCCCTCAAGCGGATTCCGATCTGCGAGCCCGATCGCGACACGTTCCGCGCCGTCCTCGACATGGTCCGATCGCGGGACATATACGAGTTCCAGCGGGCCCTCGGCGGCTGGAGCTTCCCCAGCGCCAACTGTGTCTTCGGAGATCGCAAGGGCAATATCGGCTTCAAGACAATCCTCAGCCTGCCCGTTCGCTCGGCCCATTCGCTGCTGGACGACCGGGCCGCCCACGAGGGTTGGGACAGCGACAACGACTGGCAGGGCATCGTGCCCCACGAGCTGCTGCCCCAGGTGATCAACCCCGAGCAGGGCTGGCTCGTCAGCGCCAACCACCGTCCGATCGCGTCGTTCTACCCGCTCTCGCTCGGCATCTCCACCGGCAGCGGCGGCGACACCGACCGCTCCTGGCGACTCAAGGAACGCATGTGGGCGATGACGAGCGGCTCGGAAAAAGGCAAATCGGGCCTATATTCTTCAACGAAATCCCAAAGTTGGCCCGATCTGCCTTCTTCCGAGCCCTCGTTCACGCCGGAAGACGTGCTCGACATCCACTACGACACCGTCGCTCCGATCAAACGGGACCTCATCCGTCTCGGCTACCATCTCCGCGACGTACAGAAATACCCGCTGGACGAGGACACATTGCTCGCGCTCGACTACCTCGAAGATTGGCGAGCCGCCGGCTGCAAGTCGGACATGTCCATCCAGGGCACCGAGATCGTGAACCTGATGCCCATGGCGTTCCGGCAGAACTTCGCGGCCGCCGTCACCTACGGCGGCGGGCTCTCCGGCCTGTGCACCATGCTCCAGACCATCGACCAGCGGATCGCAGCAGACCCCAACGCAGCGCTGACCGGCGAAGAAGCCGACTACGTCAACCTCATCGTCCGCGCCGCCTGGCGGTACGGCAAGGCCCGTTTCGGCGACGACGCGACCCGCTGGCACGAACGAGGCCAACAGGCCTTGCTCGAAACGACGCTGCCCTATATGTCCACCCTGGACGGTTTCGGCTCGCTCGACGAAGACAGGGACATCACGATGCCGGCGCTGCGCTGCACCGACGGCGGGACGATCCTCTCGCAGCAGGCGCAGTCGTACACGCAATACGTCCGGCTCGACGACGCGGACAAATCGATGAGCATCCTGCCCATCGGCCAGTCGGAGCACCCGGAAAGCCCCTATCGACTCTCCACCTGCGACCTGTGGGGACAAGGCAAGCTCCACCCAGCCCCCCTCTCCCGAAGAGCCGTTCAAGACATCGCAGCGTCTCGAACCATTCTGAAGCCGTAGAGAGATGGCACGTAGGAGAGACAATGATGCGACAACCCGCGCCGACGCGTCGTGATTTCCTGAAGTTCGCCGGCCTTGGCGCTGCTTCGCTGGCGGCCGCGAGGGCGGAGAGTGTGTTCGGCGGAGACTCCACTTCCAGACCGAATGTCCTGGTGATTCTGATGGACGATCTGGGTTACGGCGATCTGTCGAGTTACGGCGCGATGGAACTCCAGTCGCCGAGTATCGACCGGCTCGTCGCGGGTGGGATGCGGTTCGACCGGTTCTATGCGAACTCCCCCGTGTGTTCGCCGACGCGGGCTGCCCTGCTGACCGGGCGGTTCCCCGACGTCGTCGGCGTCCCTGGCGTCATCCGCACGGATATCCGCGACAACTGGGGCAACCTGGCCGAGCAGGCGGTCCTGCTGCCTCGCGTGCTCAAAGACGCCGGCTACCATACCGCCCTCGTGGGCAAGTGGCACCTGGGCCTGAACTCGCCCAACACGCCCAACGAGCGGGGCTTCGACCACTTTCACGGCTTCCTCGGCGATATGATGGACGACTACACCAGTCATCGCCGGCACGGAAACAACTACATGCGGCTCAACGGCGACGAGATCGACCCCGAGGGCCACGCGACTGATCTGTTCACCCGGTGGGCTATCGACTACCTGCGCGAACGCGCCGGGAAGAGCACGCGGCAGTCCCGTGGCGAGGGCATCTTGCCCTCGGATCTCGGGCAGAATGTCCGCGATTTTGAAGCCTCCGGGAACCACGGGCAAGATGCTCGCGAGACGCAAGGGCGGGACGCCCTCGCCACGAGGCAACCCTTCTTTCTCTACCTGGCGTATAACGCCCCGCACACGCCGATCCAGCCGCCGCAGGAGTGGCTTGATCGCGTCCGCCGACGAGAGTCAGGGATCGACGACAGGCGGGCGAAACTCGTCGCGTTGATCGAACACCTCGACGACAGGATCGGCAAAGTGCTCGATGCTTTGGAAGAGACTGGCCTGGCCGACAATACCCTCGTGATCTTCGCCTCCGACAACGGCGGCCAGTTCAGTGCCGGCGCTTCGAACGGCCCGCTTCGGGCGGGCAAAGGAGACATGTACGAGGGCGGAATCCGCGTGCCGATGTGCGCGGTCTGGCCGGGCAGCATCAAAGCTGGCTCGCGCAGCGACCGCGTGGCGATGACAATGGACATCTTCCCCACCGTCTGCGAGGCTGCAGGTTTGAGGATCGACCACAAGATCGACGGCGTCAGTCTCCTGCCTACCCTGCTGGGCAAGGCACAGCCTCCAGACGACCGAATCCTGTTCTGGGTCCGTCGGGAGGGCGGCGCGCAGTATGGCGGCCGGGCCTACTACGCCGCGAGGCAAGGCGACTTCAAGCTTCTCCAGAACAGTCCCCACGAGCCGATGAAGCTCTACAATCTGGCGGAAGACCCGCAGGAACAGCACCCGCTCGACGGCAAGCATCCGATGCATCGCAAACTCTTCAACGCCCTCCAGGACCGCGTGAATGCGTCCGGCGCCATCCCCTGGCAGCGGCCTGCTTCATAGGCCGCGAGCCCCCGACAAGAACGCAGTCGCCCGTTTGAGGGTGCGTGACTGTACTTGCGCGCGTGCAATAGGGGTTCACGAACATCCTTGATTGTCATTCTTGCGAAGGCGGGAATCCAGTTCCTGGGGCACGTCGTGGACCACGGCTCATGGATTCTTGCTTGGCGGAGGAATAACGGCGTCCTGCCAATGCCTCGTCACCCCATGGGAGACCGCAAGAACGGTCCTGCACCCCCCTGTTTGAAGTCGTCTGTCTTGCTTCTTGCTTGTCGTCGATTGATTTGGTACAATGCAGGGTGACTATGGCAGGAGACGACTGCACAGCGGAGAACCCGAATCACGGAGACAACAACGTCGGAAAGGACAAGCAATAAGCGAGCATCTGAGCTTCGTGGCCGCTTTGCTAATGTTTACCACATGGATAGCCTGGGCGCAACCAAGTCCGGCAGCCACGCCATCGGATGACGGAGCCGCGGGCGTGACGATCACGCTGCTGGAGCAGAAGAAGACCGACAAGGCACTCGAACTAAGGTATCAGATCAGCAACCAATCCGGACGCGATATTTGGATCTGTCAGACCGTCAGTCCGGACTTTGACTTTGAATACTTCATACCCGCGAGCGACCATAGGCTCGTGGTGCGCAGGCGACAGGATGTCCCCAGGGAATTCGAATCCTATGACGACAATTTTGTCGGAGCCTATGTACGGATGCGCCCCGGGCAGTCCCGGGTCGAGCGTCTATGCCTGCCTTTCCCGGTTCACTGCGCGACTGTATACGCTGCCAAAGTCCGCGAGCACGCCATGGATGCAGCTTCTCTGGTTGTCGAGATTGGCTTCTATGACTACGACTTGCCGGAGGACCGCCTAAGACTACAGAGAAGGTCGCCCGATGCGAACACGCCTAATCCATTCAGCAGTGCAGGGCTGCCGATGTGGATCTATGCATGGCGGACTCTAACGGTGTCGCGTGAATCTGTCTGGGACAGAGACAACATGTTCCCTCTCGGCAACGAGTATCGAAGTGAACCCCGTGAGCACACTCTACGAATTGAAATCAATGACTTGTCTATCCCGTGCATCTATGTCGGCCCGTTCGGCTTCTGCGATACACCCGGCGAACGACCTGATCTCACCGGTTGCACACGAATCGAGGTGACCTATGAGCCCTCTCTGCTGGAGTATTTCTTCCCGCATGCTGGTCAGCAGAGTCTTCTCAATGCCGAGGAAAAGCAGTATCTGCAACGACAGAAGACGGTCGTCGTCGATCGCCGGGAGTTGATCCAGGCTTTCGCCTTCGAGATCAAGCAGGCGAAGAGCAGTTCGGTCAATCTTGTGGGAAGTACCGCTCGGGTCAAATGTTACGATGGCGACAGAGTCTTGACGTCTTTCGCCGTGTACGAAGGGAATCGCCTGCTCCTGGATGGGGGCGAACAGTTCATACACCGATCCGGTTTCAAGACCCTGAGGGCATTTCCTCAGTCGGCACAAGCGTTTGAAGCCCGAGTCGGCTGTGCCTGGAACTTGCGAAAGCTATGGAATCGTCTGAGACCCTATGAGAACGTTGAGAACCCTGGCACGGCAGACCCAATCTGTGTGGCGGGATGGCCGCGAGCGAGCGAGTGGTGTAATCCCATTGTGCGAGCCTATGAGAACGCGAGTCCAGATCGGCGCGTCATTACGCAGCCGTTCAAATGCCCCGCTGTGGATAAAGTCAGATGTCACTACAGCATGAATCCGAACTGCGAGCCGAATTCGCCGGAAGACATGGTGCTGTTGTTCGAGACGAAAGCCGGTTGGAATCAGCACGGCGGGCCGGAGTTGTTTACCTTCGACAACCACGACCCCAAAGGTGGGTGTGTGCTACTCAATGACGGAACGGTCAAGTTCATCCGCACAGAAGAAGAACTGAAGCAGCTTCGCTGGAAGTAGGCGACGATGGGCACGCCGCAAGCCGCTTGGGCACCCCCACATGCAATTGCCCTGCCCATAATCGCACGCTGAATTGCGGACGCGGGCGGCATCCCTTATAATCCACGCCGCAATGGAGTCCATTAGGAGTCTACGACATGGCGATGAACGACGCGGCGTTTCAGAAGTGCATCAATCCCGCCTGCGGGGCCGAGTTCGACTGCAAGGAGTCGATCTTCAAGTGCCCTAAGTGCGGTGATCTGCTCGACATCCAGTACAACTGGGCCAAGATCCCGGTGCCCAGGAAGCTCGCCGATTTCGGCAAGCGGTGGGCCACGCGTGACAAGCCGCTGGACTTCTCCGGCGTATGGCGGTTCCGCGAGCTGCTGGACTTCTGCCCGGACCAGCACAAGATCACCATCGGCGAAGGTCAGACCATTCTCCAGCAGAACCGCCCGATCGCCCAGCAACTCGGCATGAAGCCCGACTGCCTGTTCCTCCAGTACGAAGGACTCAACCCCTCGGGCTCCTTCAAGGACAACGGCATGACCGCCGCCTTCAGCCATGCGAAGATGGTGGGAGCCAAGAGCTGCGCCTGCGCATCGACCGGCAACACGTCCGCGTCGGTCGCACTCTACGCCCAGAGGTGCGGACTCAAGTGTACCGTGTTCATCGGCTCCGGGCGGATCGCCTTCGGCAAGCTCAGCCAGGCGATGGACTACGGCGCTCAGACCGTCCAGATCCAGGGCGACTTCGACGATTGCATGAAGCAGGTCCAGGCCGTCTGCGTCGAGCTGGGCCTGTACCTGCTCAATTCGCTCAACCCGTTCCGGCTCGAAGGCCAGAAGGCGATCATGTTCCGCATTATCGAGGCCCTCGGCTGGCAGGTCCCCGACTGGATCGTCGTCCCCGGCGGCAACCTCGGCAACTCCTCCGCGTTCGGCAAAGCGTTCGCCGAGCTCAAGCAGCTCGGCCTGATCGACCGCGTGCCGCGAATGGCGATCATCAACGCCACCGGCGCCGACACGCTCACCGACCTCGTGAACAACAAGAAGCTCGCATGGAACAACGGCCACGTGGATCAGAAGATCATCGACAATTACTATGCGGACCTGACGGCCAGGCACTTCTCGCCGCACACGTGTGCATCGGCCATCGAGATCTCCCGGCCGGTGAACCTCAAGAAGTGCCTGCGGGCCATCGACGTCTGCCAGGGCGTCGTGCGGGCCGTGACGGACCAGGAGATCTGCGACGCCAAGGCCCTCATCGGCAAGTTCGGCCTGGGCTGCGAGCCCGCCTCCGCAGCGACCGTCGCGGGTCTCAAGCACCTGCTGGCCGAGGGCGTCATCGCCAAAGACGCACGAGTCGCCTGTGTCCTGACCGGGCACACCCTCAAGGACCCCAACGTCACTGTGAACTACCACAAGGACAAGCAGGGCCAGTTCAGCAATCCGCCCCTCTCGGCCCCGAACGACCTGCAGGAGATCATCAGGCTGATTCGCTGATTTACGCAGCGGCTTGGAGGCCGCACTGCGACTTGTCGGGAACTCAATGCATTGTCCAATGAGCTTCGACGAACACCTTCGGTTGTGACTTGGCGCAGGCGTCCGGGTGGACGGTGTAGTAGCATGGGCGTCCCGCCCATGATTCGGGATCACGGGCAAGATGCCCGTGCTACGGCGAGCGAGGACACTCGCCCTACGAGGACCGGCCGTCGCAGTTTCAGAATACCGAACTCATTCGTCGGAACCTATCGGGGTGTCATGGTCACGACTGCAAAGACGCAGGTTGAGCCTGCGAGGAGAGAAATCATGAAACGTGCTGATTCCAACGCCGCTTCATCAGGCATTCACGTTATCCTTTTATTCGCGATGATCGCCGCGTGCTTCCCGGCGTGTGTCGCCCATGCCGGCGTGACGCTCCACGTCTCCAAGCTGGGCGACAACTCGGATGGGCGGACCTGGAACACCGCGTTCCACACGATTCAAAGGGCCCTGGACGCGGTGCCCGACGACCAGGGCGGTCATCGGATCATCGTCCGACCCGACACCTACGTCGAGGCCAACCTCGCTCCGGTCCACAAGGGGGCCGCAGGCGCCTACAACAGCCTGATCGGCGACTTCGACGGCTCCCTCGGCTCCGGCGCCACCGGCTGGGTTCTCATCGACTCCGGCGATCCCGAGAAGGGCTTCAAGAGCTGGGATTGGTGGGGTCCCGTCCGCGCGTCGGACAAGCACTGGCCGCACGGGAACAACCAGGAGACCTTTTCCAGCATCATCTGGGACCGCTGGAAACTGAGCCATCTCTACACCGCCGGCGGCGACGGCGGCTTCTTCTGGGACCTCACGAACAAGAGCGGCGAGGGCTTCACCGTCGTCGTCGAGGACTGCGTCGGCACCGGTCGCGCCTTCGGCGGAGGCGTCGCCTATCCGACGGTCCGGCCGGGCGAGCCGAGCGTGTTTCGACGCTGCTACTTCCTCGCCCTCGACTGGGTGGGCGACACCGCAGCCGTGCTTGTGGGCGGTTGGGAAAAGACGATGCCCGAGCATCCGCACGTCATATTCGAGGATTGCACGCTGGTGCACACCGACAACGCGGTCGCGATCTCCTACGCCAGCCACTGCGCCCGGGCGAGGTTCGTCAACTGCCGGATGATCGTGCTGAATTTCACCCAGCCGGAAATGGGCGGCAAATCGACCGGCATCATCTGCACCCAGGGACACTCCCCCACCGGCAAGCTGCACGTCGATCTGGAGGACTGCATCCTTGCGGGCTACAGCGTCTTCACGTCGGGCGAGGAGGCCAAGGCCGTCACGTACACGACCAGGGGCAGGACGCAGGCCTACGTGCAGTTCAAGCAGCAGGCGCCTGCCGGCTTCGAGCGTCTGGGCCTGTGGCCCACGGACCTGTTCGCCCAGATCGCGCCGCCGAAGCTCGGGTCGGGCTCGGCGGTCGCCCCCACGCGGCCCGTGCTGACCAAGCTGCCGTTGGCCATCGCCAAGGCCATGGAGAACACGCCGGTCATATGGAAGGGCCGGCCCCTGCACATCCTCAATCGTCGCGACGACACCAAGAACGGCACCGACGACTACGTCAAGAGCATGTACCTCTACGCGGTCGATATGGATACAGGCGAAGAGGTCTCCCGCTTTGCCGAGGGCCACTCCTTCGCCAGCGCCTTCGTGAACGGGTCCGACCTCCACGTCTTCGCCAGCGAGGGGACCAATCGCGACTGGTTCCAGGGCCTCTTTCACTTCATGACCCGCGATCTCAAGACCTGGACCCGCGAGCCCGCCATCGCCCAGGACGGCGACGAGCACCTGTTCAACGCCTCCGTCTGCCGGGACGAGAGGGGCTTCCTCATGGCCTACGAGTCGAACAAGCCCGTGTCGTTCTGCTTCAAGTTCGCCCGGTCCGCGGACCTCTCGAAGTGGGAAAAGATCCCCGGTCTGGTCTTCACGGGTGTGAACCACGAGTACAGCGCCTGCCCGGCGCTTCGCTACTTCTCCCCCTACTACTATGTCATCTACTTGCACAACTTCATCCCGGGCCACAAGGGGTACACGCCATTCCTGGCCCGGTCGAAGGACCTGGCCGACTGGGAGCTGAGCCCGTTCAATCCGATCCTCGAAGCCGGTCCCGGCGAGGGGATCAACAACTCCGACGTGGACCTCTTCGAATGGGAGGGCAAGACGTACCTCACATACGCCACCGGCGACCAGGCCACCTGGGGCGCCGTCCGCATCGCCCTCTACGACGGTTCGATGCGGAAATTCTTCACGAGCCATTTCCCATCCGGCCTGCCCACGGTGAAAGCCGACGCCAGAGCGAATTGAAGGCCGAACAACCGTGATCCCTCGAGCCCTGGGGCTCGGCCAAATTCTGCTTGCGTTGGGGACCCGGAATCCTGTACAATTCCGACGACGGAGCGCGCAGACAAAAATGGAGTACCTATGAATGGCGGTAGGGTCCCTGCAGGGATCGATCGCGGCAATCATGAAGGCAGGAGAATGATTATGGCACGAAGAACTGTGTTGGTGGTCGTATTCCTGGGGTTTGCCATGTCAGCCAGTGCGGCTCCAGTGAACCTCGAAACCTGGTCGGAATTGACACTGAACTTCCCTGGTGGGCAGGGTGCCGGCAACTGGGTTCTGGCTGCGGACAAGACGTATGTTGATCAGACCCTGAATGCCGATCCGTCCTTCTTTCTGAACAACCTCGATTTGACAAGCTATTCCATGGACGGATCGTGGCAAGTCAGAACAGCCAGTGACGACGACTATATGGGGTTTGTGTTTGGCTACCAGGATTCCAGCAACTTCTACCTTTTCGACTGGAAGCAGGCGAATCAGAGCTATGTAGAGACTTATGCTGCGGAAGGCATGACCATCAAGAAGCTGACGGGGGCTAGCGGTGACGGGGCTGTCGATCTGTCCCTGGCTGAACTTTGGGAGAACGAGCATGACTATGGGGACATGCAAGTCCTGGCCCAGAACCACGGCTCCGCGATGGGCTGGGCAGACAACGCGCTGTACGATTTCCACTTGGATTTCGGCTTGAATCCCGGCGAGATCCATGTCGTGGTCAAAGACGGCGCTGTCACCGTGTGGGATGTCACCGTAACCGACACCACGTTCACGTCTGGACAGTTTGGCTTCTACAACTACTCGCAACAGGCTGTGCGTTATGCCAACTTCGAGCAAACCGTGGTTCCCCCATCCGATCCGACGGTTCCTGCACCCGGCGCGATCCTGCTGGGCTCCCTGGGCACCGGTCTCGTCGGCTGGCTGCGCCGCCGCAGAAGTCTGTGACACGTTGTTCGACGCACGTTGATTCCAGGGCTGCGAACCTGTATCGCGGCCCTTTTCTTTCTGATCCTTCGTCGCAAACCGGGGACGGCTTCCGCAGTCCGCGCGTATCCAAGCCGGGGGATCCCCGGGATTCCGTTGAAGAACTCACGAAAGAATGGGTCCTGCCGGTGGCGGCAGGACCCGCTTCTGGCCCAAGGAAGGGCGCAGAAATGATGGTCTTGCGGTAGCGACCCATCGTGTCAACCTATGGCAGTTCCTCCCCGTTCCCCGGTTCGGATGCGAATGCACTCGGGCAGGTCCAGAACGAAGATCTTGCCGTCTCCGATCTGCCCGGTGCGGGCGCCTTCGATGATCGCGTCGACCGTTCGTTTGACGAAGTCCTCGTTGACCGCGATCTCCAGGCGGACCTTGCGAAGGAGGTTCACCTCCATCGGGACCCCGCGATAGGACTCGTGGTAGCCCTTTTGCTGTCCACAGCCCAGCGAATTCGTAACGGACATCTTGTAGACCTCAGCCTTGTACAACGCTTGTTTCACGTCGTTGAGCTTGTGCGGCTGGATGTATGCGATAATCAATTTCATTTCCGTATCTCCTGAATCGGGCTTGCGGCCCGTCGGTTCTCTCGGATTATCCTCATCTCGTCACGCGGTGGTGAAGACCTGGAAGCCCGAGTACGCTTCGTTCCCGTGTTCGCCGATGTCGAGACCCTTGAGCTGCTCATCATCGGTGACACGCAGGCCGATGGTCTTGCTCAACCCGAGGAACAGGACGAGCCCAAGGCCGAGGGCCCACGCCGCCGCGGCGCCCGCTCCGGCGAGCTGTATTCCGAGCTGCTTGAATCCATGCCCGTAGAACAGCCCGCTGTTGATGCTGAACAACCCGTAGGAAATCGTCCCCCACACGCCGCAGACGCAGTGGACGCTCACGGCGCCAACCGGGTCGTCGATCTTCAGAACGTAGTCGATGAACAGCACGCTGAGCACCACGATCACGCCGGCAACCGCACCGATGAGCACCGCGCCGATGGGAGACACCCCGTCGCAGGGAGCGGTGATGGCGACCAGACCCGCGAGAACGCCGTTGAGGGCCATCGAGACATCGGGTTTCTTCATGAGGGTCCAGGAGGTGATCAGAGCGGCGACCGCTCCGGCCGCCGCGGCGAGATTCGTGGTCACGGCGACATAGCCAGCCAGACCGACGCCCGAGGTCGTGCTGCCGGGGTTGAACCCGAACCAGCCGAACCACAGGATGAACACGCCCAATGCCGCCAGCGGAATGTTATGCCCCGGAATCGCGCGAGGCTTGCCGTCGGGCCCGTATTTGCCGATTCGCGGACCGAGGACGATCGCACCCGCAAGGGCCAGCCAGCCGCCGACCGAGTGTACGACCGTCGATCCGGCGAAATCATGGAACCCGAGTTTCTCGAGCCATCCGCTGCCGCCCTGGCCGGCAAGGCTGTTCCAGGCCCAGGAGCCGAAGATGGGGTAAATCACCAGAGAAATGAAGAGACTGTAGACCAGATAGGATGTAAACTTCGTTCGTTCCGCCATGGCGCCGGATACGATTGTGGCCGCTGTGGCTGCAAAGACGGTCTGAAAGATCAGGAACGTCCAATTCCAGTCCCCGCTTCCCGGCTCGACGCCGCTGAGCCAGAACATCGAAGTGCCGATCCAACCCTTGCTCTGCCCGAACATCAGACCGAAGCCAACGAAAAAGAAAGCCAGCGACCCGATGGAGAAGTCGAACAAGTTCTTCATCAGGATGTTCACGGAGTTCTTGGCCCGGGTGAAGCCGGTTTCGACCATGGCGAACCCGGCCTGCATGAAGAACACGAGGAACGCGGCGACCAGCGTCCAGACCACGTTGATGTTCGTCTGGAGTTCGGTCTTGACCGCATCGATGTCCGCGGGGGGCGCATCGCCCGCCCACGCAGGAATGGACATCGCCAACACGGCGAGAATGGCAAATCGGGGCACCTGTCGTCTGACTCTCACGTTTCTACCCTTTCCAACATACACTTCTGAACCCGCGTCGCCACGCCGACGCACTCCCGACTACTCATGCCCGCACTCAATCCATGGTCTCCGACACGGGCTGGGTGTGTAGGTTGCAAGTGCCGTGCCAGGGAAACATTTTTCTCGCCGCATCGCCATAAACCACGCTTCTACAATAGGTTACGTGCCGTGTACAGATCGGGAGACAGATCCCAGGGTGGCTACATAAATGTAGGCCGGTAGTATGAGGCCTACAATATCGTAGCCGCATATGGTCCCACACAAGGCGTCAGCAGAGGATTCGCGGAGTTGCCGCTATTCTAGATCAGAACAGGCGGGTACTGTCGAGCAGGAACGTAACGGGACCGTCGTTGGCGCTTGTCACGTGCATGTGCGCGCCGAAGACGCCCTTTTCGACGGGGACTCCCTGCTGGGAAATGACCTGCGACACCTTCTCGTACAGGCCCTCGGCGAGCGCCGGATCGGCGGCGCCGTCGAAGCCGGGCCGGCGGCCCTTGCGACAATCCCCATGCAGGGTGAAGTTGCTCACGAGCAGGACCCCGCCGGCGATGTCGATCACGCTGCGATTCATCTTGCCCGCCTCGTCGGCGAAGATCCGGAGATGGACCAGCTTCTCGGCCATGAACTGGACGTCGGTCTCGGTGTCGCCCTGGCCGACGCCGAGATAGACCAGCAGGCCCGGCCCGACCCGGCCGACGACCTTTCCCTCGACCTCGACCTTTGCCTCACTGACTCGCTGTATGACTGCTCGCATCGTCGCTCACCTTCAATCGTCATCCGAACCAGGGCACCGCGGCAGCACGCCGGATGTGCAGTTCGTCCACGACCCCGTTACCCCCGGTGACAATCGCGACTTTCCCGTCCAAGCGCCCAGCCATGGAGACACTCCAATCGAAAGAACAATCCCAGGATTATATACCAGGACAATGCCGCCGAGGAGGAAAACCCCGGCTCATCCGGTTTTCGCGTACTTCGGTGGTTCTTGGGGACCTGTCCCCAAACCCGTGAGATTCGTCGCTTTGGGCCAATAGCATGGCTCGGATAAGAGGGCGACGCCCCCTACCGGCGGAGTCGGCATACCCTGTGCAAGCGAGCACGAAGCGGTCTCAGCGGGGTTCCCGCCGACCGATCCAGCAAAGGCCCAAGACATCCGCACCGGCGTGTCCTGTCGGCTTCCCGCCATGCTATTGGCGGAAAGCGGAAAACCACCCTCGCACGACCGCTTCGGGCGTGCCTGGATCACGGAAGTACGCAAGAACCGGATGAGCCCCATTTCTCTCCTCATTCGTGCTTTTCTTTGACTTCGCTCCAGGACCGCCGTATACTCCGCCGGACGCTTGTTTGACCGAGATGGATATGAATTACCAGTTCGACAAAGACAAGGTATCGCAGCACCTCGTCAAGTACGGGGTGGACATCCGGCCGCCGTTGTCACCGGAGGAGGACCGGGCCAAGCTTCAGGACTACGGCAACTGGCTCGTCAAGCAGTTTCCCGAGGTCTTCGAAACCATGCTGGTCGGCCCTCGCGAGCTGCGGGTGCAGCGAACGTTCCTGCTGCCCAACGCCAAGCGGATCGAACTGGCGACATTCGTGCTAACGAATCGCGGCCCGGTGTTCACATTCCCCGAGCGGCTGTTCATCGACCAGACGCACGAGCTGGCCATTCCCGACAAGGACAAGATCTTCCGCAGGGCCTTCGACGAGCTGCGAGGGCGCTTCGTCGAACGAACCGTCCTTCGGGTCGGCGTCGTCCACGAACTGGTTTTCGACACCGGCTTCACGGATTCACTCGATGTGATCGCCAGCAGTCTCAAGTACGAGCTGTGGCGAGAGAAGGCGAAGAACCTCCGCATCTGCATCGAGGCGCCCACCGAGGACAAGAACGTCAACATTGAGCTTCGGCCCACCCACCTGCAGCGGACCGGTCCGCATGATCCGAGCGCCACACAGGAAATGAGATTCGGCATCATCGTCAACGTCGATATCAACAACCGCCAAACCGACCGCGACCTGACCAAGGCCGCGGTCACGGACGTTCTCGCCTTTGCCAGTGACTACGTCCCTGACGAGTTGCTCAGATTCCTGAACAACGAGTATTGAACCAGAGGGCGGGGACTCACCGGATTCTGCCATCACGCGAGGTTTCTGCGCGGCAGTTTCCTGCTGTGCGCGCAAAAGAAAAACAGGGCTGAGGAGCGGAGGGAGAGGAAAAGCGAGATAACCCCAGCCCTGTTATAGTGCGATACGTATCCAGGATTCAAACTGACCTACGGCACTATACCGTGGTGGGTTCAATTCAATCAAGCAAAATCTTTCACAAAGTCAGTCAAATCCTGCATGCGACGGTTCATGACCGACCAACAGCGGGCATCCACAAACCGGCATGAAACCCCATATGTGGGCGTTCACAACGAGCACCCCCCAACATTTTGGGAGTTGTGAGATTCCCCAAGTGTTCTGACAATCGTGGGATCAGATTCTTCAGCACGTGTTCTTTCGCAGCTACAATACAATTGGTCTTGAGACGGGACGCTCGCAAGCCGACAAGACTCTCTATATGGCGACAGACAGTGTTCTGAGCTTGATTGGCAATACGCCGCTGCTTCAGCTTCGCGGCGAGCGGGTCTTTGCCAAGGCGGAATTCCTCAATCCCGGCGGGAGCATCAAGGACCGTATCGCGCTGGCGATGCTGGAGGCCGGCCGGCGGGACGGCACGCTCAAGCCCGGCGCGATCATCTGCGAGCCCACCAGCGGCAACACCGGCATCGGCCTGGCCCTGGTCGGCCGGCTCATGGGCCACCGCGTGCGGATCGTCATGCCGGAGGGCATGAGCGAGGAACGCAAAAAGCTCATCCGAGGTCTCGGCGCCGAGCTGATTCTCGTGCCTGACGACCAGGGCATCGCCGGCGCGGTCCGTCGGGTGGAAGAGATGGCAGCGGAAGACAAGCAAGTCTTTGTCCCGCAACAGTTTAGAAACCCGGCAAACCCGCAGGTACACTACGAGCAGACCGCCCGCGAGCTCTGGCGGCAGATGGATGGCCAGGTCGCCTGCTTCGTCGCCGGCGTGGGCAGCGGCGGGACCCTCCAGGGCGTCGGCAAGTACCTCAAGGAGCAGGACAGGAGCATCCGCGTCGTGGCCGTCGAGCCGGAGCACCGCTCCGCATTGTTGGGACACGAGCCCGGCCTGCACCAGATCCAGGGTATTGGCGACGGCTTCGTTCCCGACGTCCTGGATGTGTCCATGGTCGACGAGGTCGTGGAGGTATCCGACGAGGACGCGATCGAGACCACCCGCAGACTGGGCCGCGATTTCGGCCTGCTGGTAGGCATCAGCTCCGGAGCCAACGTCTGGGCCGCCCGACGATTGGCCGAGAGGACTGGGGGCAATATCACGACCGTCCTGCCCGACCGCGCCGAGCGGTACTTCAGCACGGCCCTGATGTGAGCGCGCAGAAAAAAGGCCGAGGCAGGAAGAAGGAGGACGTCTTCGCCTCAGCCTTTGTGTGCAACCGTAGCATCTACGCTTCGGACCGCTCGCTTGTTCGAGATCGCACCGAGCGGTGAGAAACGGGGAGGTTTGGCGCCGGCCAGCCCACCATTCGCAGATTATCCGCAATCAATCATTGACAGATTCCAGCTCCCCCATTATCTGTCCACATCTAAACGTCAGCGGCGGAATAACCGATAAGGACCGCAAATGGCAAAATCGAATTCGCACAAATCGCTCGTCATCGTCGAATCGCCCGCGAAGGCCAAGACGATCAATAGATACCTGGGTCCCGACTATGAGGTCCATGCGTCGATGGGTCACGTTCGCGATCTGCCCTCGAAGGGCTTGAACGTGGACATCGAGAACAACTTCGAACCCACCTACGACATCATGCCGGGCAAGAGGCGCGTCGTCACCCAACTGAAGGCGGCCGCCAAGAAGTGCGACAAGCTGTACCTGGCGACAGACCTTGACCGCGAGGGCGAGGCGATCGCCTGGCACCTCGCGCAGGTCTTGGGCGTCCCCGAGGACCGCACCTACCGGGTGATCTTCAACGCGATCACGAAGACCGCGATCAAAGAGGCATTCGCCGATCCCGGCCGGATCGATACGGACAAGGTCATGGCCCAGCAGGCGCGTCGCGTGCTCGACCGGATCGTGGGCTACGAGATCAGCCCGCTGCTGTGGAAGAAGGTCACGCGGGGCCTGTCCGCCGGTCGGGTGCAGTCCGTCGCGGTCAAGATCATCGTCGAGCGGGAAAAGGAGATCCGCGCCTTCAAGCCGGAGGAGTACTGGCTGATCCCCGCGGTCTTCACGACCGACCTGAACGCCAACTACCACCAGCAGTGGATCGATTTCATCACGCCCAAGACCCCGGACGGCAAGCCTCCCACCATCGAGCAGCAGAGCGACTGGCTGGCCCAGCGCAACGCCTTCAAGGCGGAGCTGTCCAGGATCGGCGACCAGAGATTCAGCGCCGCCAACGAGCAGGATGCCCAGAAGGTTTTCCGCGAACTCCAGAACGCACAGTTCAAGATCGCGGAGATCGAGACGAAGGAATCCGCGTCGAAGGCATCGCCGCCGTTCATCACGTCGACGTTGCAGCAGGCAGCAGCCAACCGCCTGGGTTTCACCGCCAAGCGGACGATGGCGGTCGCCCAGCAGCTCTATGAAGGCATCGACCTGGGCTCGATGGGCTCGCTCGGCCTGATCACCTACATGCGAACCGACAGCACGCACCTGTCCGGCGAGGCCCTGGGCGAAGTCCGCAACTACATCCAGAGCCACTTCGGGCCCACGTATCTGCCCGAGAAGCCTAACTTCTACGCGGACAAGAAATCCGCGCAGCAGGCCCACGAGGCCATCCGTCCCACCGACGTCGATCTGACGCCGCAGGAGATTCGCGAGCACCTCAACGAGGAGCAGTTCAAGCTCTATGACCTCATCTGGCGCCGTTTCGTGGCCTGCCAGATGGAGCCCGCCCGCTGGAACGTCACCACATTGAACATCACCGCGCCGACCAGCGTCGGGACGGCTCTGTACAAGGCCGCGGGACGGAGTCTCGTCTTCGACGGATACAGCAGGGTCTGGCAGACCGGCTCCACCGAGCAACAGCTCCCGGCAACGCAGGTGGGCCAGTCGCTCGCGACCGTGGACATTGAGGCCGAGCAGCACTTCACGAAGCCGCCTGCCCGATACACGGAAGCCTCGCTGGTCAAGGCGTTGGAAAAGGAAGGGATCGGCCGGCCGAGCACGTACGCGCCGATCATCAGCACGATCCAGGATCGCGGCTACGTGGAGCAGAAGGACCGCAAGTTCTTCGCCACCGACCTGGGCGAAGTCGTCACCGCCAAGCTCGACGAGTTCTTCCCGCGGATCATGGACATCGCGTTCACCCGCCAAATGGAAGAGCAGCTCGACCGAATCGAGGAACAACATCTCGACTGGGTCCGCGTTCTCCAGGAGTTCTACGGTCCGTTCAAGGCCAATCTCGCAACGGCCACTGCGGAGATGAAGCACGCGAAGGCGGAAGCCACGCCCAGCGAGTACAACTGCCCGGACTGCGGCCGGCAGCTCATGTACAAGTTCGGCAAGAACGGCAAGTTCCTGAGCTGCTCGGGGTATCCCGAGTGCAAATTCGCCTGCCCCTGCGACAAAGAGGGCAAGATGATGAAAGACGAAGTCAGCGAGCACAAGTGTCCGAACTGCGGCAAGCCGATGATCCGCAAGAACGGTCGGTTCGGCGCCTTCCTCGGGTGCAGCGACTACCCGACGTGCAAGACGACGTTGCGGCTGGACAAGGAAGGCAACCCGCTGCCGCCGAAGCCGCCGGCCGAATCGACGGGAATCAAGTGCCACAAGTGCAGGACGGGCGAGCTGGTCATCCGCAAGAGCAAGCGAGGTCCGTTCCTCGGGTGCAACAAGTTCCCCCGGTGCCGAACCATCGTCAGCGCCAAGGGGATCGACCGGCTCAAGGAGCTCCAGGCCGCAGGCGAATGGCCACCCAAAGACCCGCAGCGGACACAGGAAATCCTCAACGAGATCAAGGGCGAAAAGGCCGTCGCCGCGAAGAAGTGACGCAGCCGTCGAGTCCCTCAGACTGGACAGGCTCCTCGTCGCCTACTCCGGCGACGAGACCTGGCCGCTAAGCGAGCGCATCACCGCCTGTCCCGTCTGCAAGGTGCCGGAGTGGCTGGAGCAATCAAGCATCCGATGACGCATCTGCAGTGCCCGCGGTTCGGCGGTACGGCGGGCGAAATGCAAGGTGGATGAAACGGGTAAAGCCAATCCGACCCGGTTTGCCCGACAGAATGGCCTTGCCGGCTTTCGCGAAGTCCAACGGTTGACTCGCCTGTCTTCCATCACCCTTCTTTGGCATGGTTTCCTCGCACAGTGGATTGTGGTCAGTCCCCGGTGTCGATGGTCGCTCCATTGGAATCCTCACAAAGATCGCCTTCGACTTCCAACTCCATGATCGTGGTGAACCGTTTCGTCCCTCCCGGCGTGCCGATGATGCGGATCGCGTCACCGACGGTCGGAGTGAAACGGAAGGTAATCGCCTGATACATCCGGAAGCGGTCCAGTTCGGGGGACATCTCCAGGTCCGCCGGCTCGATGTACCGGCCGTCCTGTCGGATCTGCACGGTCAGATCCTCGAAGTACCCGCCGAGCGGCTCGTCGTCCCTGTAGTACGTGTTCAGCTTGCCCCAGACGATGTCGCCCTCGTGGAAGATCACCCCCTCGAACCGGACGGGTTGCGAGAAGCTCAGCTCGTACCAATCCGACTCTGCGGGCTCCGCAGCGTTCGGGACGTACGTGTAATAGGGCCTGCGGCCGTTGTGAGAGTTGTCCGTCACGCCGTCGGAAATAGAGGAGAGATTGTTGCGGTCCTTCGCGGAATCGTATCGTTCGATGGAGGCGCCCGCCATCACGGTGACGCCCGCGGCAAGCGACTTCGCCGCCAAGCCGGCAGGGCCATTCGGATCGGGATTCTCGGACTCTGGAACGAAGCCGGTTGGGTCAGGGATCCGATAGACCGTGGTCAGTCCATCGCTCGCACAGGAACCGCCGTTTCGCAGGATGTTCTCGCGGGCCATAACGAGCATATAAATCGCAATCGTCGTAATCGCATCCGACTGCGGGACGCCGGCCGTCGGATCGGGCAGACCCGGACGCGAGGTATTCTGGTACGTGTTGCCACAGAGAGCCGGGTCCGTCAGATCGCTTGGCAGACCTGAGAAGCCGAGGATGATCCCCAGCAGGCCGCCCGCTGTCGCAGGGTTGCAGTCGCAGTCCCAGCCCGCCAGGACAGCGATCTGCACGGTCTGCTTGAAATCGCCCCCGCCGTAGAGCAGGGCCAGGACGGTGGCCCCTGTGTTGATCGTGGATTCGACCCAGTTGTAGTAACGACCGAAGCTGCCGTCGCCCTGGTAGGCGTTGTAGAGTCTCCGGCGAGCGGCCCGCCAGTCGAGGACGCCGTCGTTGGCATCTTCCAGGTACCATCTAAGCACGTCGCTGACCACAGCGGCGGTCCGACTGCTCGTCGGGACGGCTTCCAGACCACAGCGGACGAGTTCGACCACATCCGATTCGAAGAAGGCCTGGGCATACATCGCGGCGTAGAACTGGGCCGCATGGACCGCGAAACCGTCGTTGGTGATTCGCCCGAACCGGCCCGCCAGATCAACCGCAACCTGAGGCAGTCCGGGCGAGACCGTCCCGAGAATCTCGGTGCCGATCTGGCTGTCGATGGCATACCAATGCTCGTTGAACGTCCGGCTTCCCGTTTCAGGCGGCATCAGGCCGTCGAGCATCAGGCACCGAGCCTGCCTGTTGGCAACGTAGATGCCGCTGGCGGTCATGTGCTCGAGCCACTGGCCGGTAATCTCGCTGGAATTGCAGTCGAATCCGCAGGAAACCAAGGTGTGCAGGGCGATGTACTCGATGTCCGTGTCGTCGTCGGCATCCCAGAGGAGCTTGATCTGCCAGGGAACGGAGTCAGCCGGATTGGGTGAGGAACCACTGAAGAGCCCTTCCGTCTCGCGGCCTGCAGCATTGCCGATGAGTTGCCCGAGCCACATCCCACGCATTCTGTCGAACAACTCAGATGTCGCGATCACCTGCTCGGCGCGCGCCGCGGAGCACACGCAGGCGGCTACCCAGAATGCGACAGACAGAAGTGGACGCGAGTTACGCAACTGGACCCCCAGGATCACCCTACCCAATCACTGTATTGTACCGCAATGACACAAGAGATTCAAGCCCATTTCTTCCCATAATCGCCAGTTTATCCATATATACAATCGATTTGTCACGCGAGACGCCCGGACCCCTTCCCATCGCTCTGCAAAGCCCGGACAAGGGTAGCAGCATAAAAGGCGTTTGGGAACCGAGGTTCTACGACCAGCTCTCTGACCTTATTTTGCCGGGAACAACTCAGCCTGGCGTTCAGTTCATGGCGCCGCGTGGATGGCCACCCCCCTTCTTCCATGTTCTTTGCCTTCGGATACTTATGTGATAAAAGGACTGCCCGTTTGCCGATAGAACCCAATATCGAGCCGGTGGCGGTGGTATGGGTACATGGACTGTATGGGATTGCGATGCCATCGGACCAACGGATACGGCAGGGATGCCTTCTCTCCCTTTTGCACGTCCGACGGGCACGGAGTGCGCCCAGATTGCCGGTTGCCCGCGCCCTGCAAATCGAGTAGTGTGGTCCCTGCACGGTGGACGCCATGTCTTTTCCCGGACGTTGAGCAGCGTTCGCGAGATCGTGCCAAAGAGGGTTCAATAAGGGCAACAGGAGTATGAAAGCACTCATCACGGGCGGAGCGGGTTTTATCGGCTCTCACTTGGCGGAACGCCTGCTCCGCGGCGGCAACGACGTGATCGTCGTGGACAACCTCAGCACGGGCCGGCTCGCCAACCTGGACACCTTCCGCCATCACGGCGGCTTCCAGTTCGTCAAGGGCGACATCCGCGACGTGAACCTGATACAGTTGCTCGTCTCCCAGTGCGAGGTGGTCTTCCACCTGGCAGCGGCGGTCGGCGTGCAGCTCATCGCCGACACCCCGGTTCATACGATCGAGACCAATATCGCCGGCACGGAGGTCGTCCTGGAAGCGGCCAACAAGTTCGGACGCAAGATCCTCCTGGCGTCGAGCAGCGAGGTCTACGGCAAGAGCGAGAAGATCCCCTTTGGCGAGGACGACGATTTCGTGCTTGGCAGTACCGCGTTCTCCCGCTGGGCCTATGCGTGCAGCAAGGCCATCGACGAGTTCCTGGGCCAGGCGTTCCACCAGCAATATGGCCTGGGCGTCGTCAGCGCGCGATTCTTCAACACCATCGGGCCGCGGCAGACCGGTCGGTACGGCATGGTCGTGCCCCGCTTCGTACAGTGGGCCCTCAAGAACGAGCCCATCCAGATCTACGGCACAGGCAGACAGACCCGGTGCTTCTGCTACGTCGAGGACCTGGTCGATGCGGTGATCGCCCTGATGGACTGCGATCAGGCTGCAGGCAAGGTCTTCAATATCGGGTCTTCGGAAGAAGTGACCGTGGAGGCCCTGGCGGACCGGATCATCACGATCACAGGCAGCAGGAGCAGCAAGCAGTTCGTGCCCTACGAGGTCGCCTACGGCCGGCCTATCGAGGACCTGATGCGACGCGTGCCGAACACCGAGCGAATTCGCAGCGCCGTCGGCTGGCAGCCGAAGACAACCCTCGATCAGACCCTGCGGATCATCGTGGAGCACTACAGGAACAACTCGTAACCACAGAGGACGCGGAGGGTCGCAGAGGATGGAGATCAAGAGAATGGTGAACGGCTTATGAGTGCGAAACGCAATCCTTCGCGTCCTTTGCGTCCTCTGCGGTTGGATTCTTCTGATGCCCGGAAGGAGGCTGGGTCCTGGGACTTCCTGATTGTCACGGCCTCGAACGAACGGCAGGCGCAGGCCTACGAGGCACAACTGACCCTGCGCCGCGAACTCGGTCTGCTGGGCGACATTCGCGAGGCAATCGTGGTCGCCGATCCCGGCGGCAAGCGAGTCGGCAGCGGCGGCAGCACTCTCTTGTGCCTGATGGAGGTCCTGCATCGGCAGATGGGTCCGAGACTGGCCGAATCGGACCCGCGAGCGTGGGAACGGACGCTGAGCGAGCTTCGCATCCTCATCGTCCACGCAGGCGGCGATTCCCGGCGCCTGCCGGCCTATGGCCCCTGCGGGAAGATCTTCATCCCCGTACCGGGCGAGAACGACAGCGCCGTCTGCCTGAGCCTGTTCGACCGCCAGTTGCCGACGTACCTGGCCCTGCCGGCCTCGGCGCCGGGATGCGGGCAGATCGTCATCACCTCCGGCGACGTCCTGCTGCGATTCGACCCGACGAGCGTTCGGTTCACGAGAAAGGGTATCACCGGCCTGGCGTGTTACGCCCAGCCGGAGCAGGCAAGCCGCCACGGTGTCTTCTGCTGTGGCCAGGATGATCAGGTCAAACGGTACCTCCAGAAACCTCCCATTGCCGAGCAGAGGAAACAGGGCGCGATCGACTCCTACGGCCAGTCGTGTCTCGATATCGGCGTGATGCACTTCGACGCCGCCACTGCGGTCCGGCTCCTGCAGTTGTTCGGCGCCAGAGCCAACGCTCGCGGAAAGCTCGTCCTGACGGGTAAACGCGGCCAGGCCGTCATGGATCGCGGATTGGATTTCTATCGCGAAATCTGCTGCGCCATGGGCATAGAGGCAACCGCCGATCACCATGTCCGCTCGGCGCGGGACAGCGGGTCTCGATGGACGCCCGCCATGCTGAGCGATCTATTCAAGACTCTGTCGAGCATCCCTTTCAACGTGCAATTGCTTTGCCGCTGCGATTTTCTGGATTTCGGGGCCAGCCGGGGAATCCTCAGCAGCGGCGCCCGCCTGCTCCAGGAGGATCGCGGTGTCTCGCAACTGCGGGCTTTCCTCGACATCAACAACGAGATCGCCGCGGAGGGGTCGGTACAAGGATCCGCGAGCTGGGTCGAGGGATGCCGAATTCGCTCGTCGCTGACTCTGGGCGGCAACAACGTCGTGGTCGGCGTCGATCTGGAGGAGCCGGTCTCCCTGCCGGCCGGCGCGTGTCTCGACGTCATCGGCGGACGCGACACAACGGGTCGCAACGTCTGGTTCGTGCGATGCTACGGCGTGGACGACGCCTTCAAAGCGTCTATCGACGAAGGGGCGGTCTTCTGCGGCATGGAGTTGTCTGTGTGGCTCGCGGACGTCGGGGCAAACCAGGAGGAGGTCTGGGACGCAAGCGTCGGACCGAAAGACCGGACGATCTGGAATGCCCGCCTCTTCCCGGCGGTCCAGGAACACGGACAATACCGACGGTGGCTCTGGATGTTCGACCCGGGCAGTGCCTCGCAGGATCAGCGACAGGCGTGGCGGTCCACCCCGCGGTACAGTCTCGAACAGATCCTGGCGCTGACCGATCACAAGGCGTTCTACGAGCGACGCAGCCAGATTCGAGCGGAGTTGATCCGCAACTCGCTGCAGTGGGCATTTCGACCGCAGAGCGGATTCTCCTCGCGAGAACTCGCCTGGCTCGTGAAGACGGCCCGGCGCCCCGCGCAGTGGGTGGCCGAGACCCTGAGACAGGCCTGTCGATGCTCGTCAGACGAAGAGGGACAGGGAACCGCAGCGCTGGTGTTCCCGCGCGTGATCCACACCTTGGGCTCGGCCCTGACCGAGGCATACAAGGGCGCCGACAGATCGGTGGATCGAGCGTTGCCCGGTCTGATAGAAATGCTCGACTCGCCGACCCGTGATCGGCTCCGTCCAATCGGTCTGGACCCCAGCGGCGGGACCGCTCTCTCCCAATGGCGGGGCCGGATGCAGGACGCGGCGTTCGAAGGCCTGGGCCGGGTGATCGTCGCCAGCGGACTCGAAGGCGAGGCCCCGCCGCACAGCGTGCTGCGAAGCGACGAGATCGTGTGGGCGCGAGCCCCCGCCCGGCTCGATATCGGCGGCGGCTGGACGGACACCCCGCCGTACTCGCTCGAATGGGGCGGTTGCGTGACCAACGCCGCCATCGATCTGAACGGCCAGCCTCCCATTCAAGCCTATGTGCGAGTGATAAACAAACCGGTCATTCGGATCGGCTCCATTGATCAGGGCGTCCGTATCGAGGTGAGCGAGTTCGAGGAACTGATGGACTACCCGGAGCCGACCAGCAACTTCGCACTGGCGAAGGCCGCCATGGCCCTCTCCGGCCTGGCGCCCAATGGAGGCCGAGGCGGCAAGAAGACTCTCAGGAAGACTCTCGAAGCCTTCGGAGGCGGCATCGAACTGACGACCCTGGCCGCAATCCCTAAGGGCAGCGGACTCGGGACGTCCAGCATCATGGGTGCCGTGATCGTCGCGGCGCTGGCCAGGACCATGGGCCGGCGACCGTCCCCGCGGGAGCTGTTCCACAGCGTGCTCCGCCTGGAGCAGGCCCTCACCACCGGCGGCGGCTGGCAGGATCAGATCGGCGGCGCCGTGGGCGGCGTCAAAATGATCGTCGCCGAGCCCGGTCTGGTCCCGGACGCTCGTATCCACTACGTGCCCTCGGACATCCTGAACCCGACCACCAATGGCGGTCAAACCCTGCTGTACTACACCGGGATCACCCGCCTGGCGAAGAACATTCTCCATCAGGTCGTCGGAAGGTATCTGAATCGAGATCGCGACGCAGTGGCAACGCTCCGACGCATCGGGTCGGTGGCCCGGGACGTCATGGACGCCTTCATCCGCAAGGATATGGAGCGATTCGGTCGGCTCATGGACGTCGCATGGCGGCTCAACAAGCAACTGGACCCCAATAGCAGCAATGATGAGATCGAGGCCCTGTTCGCGCGGGTCGGGCCGCACATCTACGGCGGCAAGCTCCTCGGCGCCGGCGGCGGCGGATTCATGCTCCTGGTCTGCAAGTCGCCCGACGACGCGGCGGCCGTGCGGCATACCCTCGACGACGACCCGCCCAACGTTCGCGCACGGTTCTTCGACTTCGCCGTCAGCAACGAGGGATTGGTGGTAACCGTCTGCTGAGGACGTAATAGTCTGGCAAAGCACTATTTGTTGGTATTGGCCGCGGCGGGAGTTCTGTACGGGATCAGTTGTGCGCCGGGGGCCGCCTGGCAGGACAGCGGCCTGATCCAGCACCGTGTCTGGCATGGCGATGTCGAGGGCCGTCTTGGGCTGGCCCTGTCGCATCCGCTGTACTATCTCGTCGCCATCGGAGCCGGCCATGTCCCGCTCGGCGAGTTCGGCCGGCGAGTGAACTGCGTCTCGGCCTTCTTCGGGGCCGTCGCGGCGGCGAACCTCTTCCTGCTGGTGCGGCTGTGGCTCGGCAAGGTCTTCCCCGCGGTGATTGCCGCGGTCACGCTGGCGTTGTCGCACACGTTCTGGTGGCACGCGAGCATTGCGGAGACGTATACGCTGTGGGCGGCGCTGTTCCTGGGCGAGTTGATCTGTCTACTGCAATACACCAGGACCTACAGAACAGGATTCCTCTATCTGCTCGGACTCCTGAACGGCATGGCGGTCGCGGTCCATATGCTCGGGTCGATCCCGCTGGCCTGCTACGCTGTCTTCATCGTGATTCTGCTCCTGCGCAGAACCATCCGTCCCAAAGATGCGGCGATCGTCGCGATGCTGTGGATTGTCGGCGCGTTGCCTTATGAGTACGTGATCGTCAGGGAATTCCTCCACACCGGCGATCTCGTCGGCACACTCGCCTCCGCAGCCTTCGGAAGCCGCTGGCGGGCCGACGTGCTGAACACGACCTTGTCCTGGAGAATCGCGAGGGAGAACCTCCTTCTGATCGGCTTGAACTTCCCGACGCCGAACATCCTGCTGTTTCTCGCAGGTTGCTGTGCTCTGCGACGCACCCAGCCCACAGCCTTTCGCAACGTGGTCCTGGCCGCGGGAGCGATGTTCCTGGTGTTCGCATTCCGGTACACCGTGCCGGATCGGTACGCGTTCTTCATTCCGTTCTACTGCCTCGTCGCGGTTGGGATCGGCCTGGGAGCACAGGAGGTTATGTCACGAACCCGTCGGCAGTGCATGCAGTGCCTGATCGTGGCTCTCACCCTGCTGCCGGTCGGCGTCTATGCGGCAGCGCCGGAACTGGCCCAGCGAATGAACCTGCGAATCGGGACCCGCCAGGACATCCCCTGCCGCAACGATTACGAGTACTTCCTCCGCCCGTGGAAGACAGGGTACACAGGGGCAGAGCGATTCGCCACGGAGGCGATGGAGAATGTCGAGGATGGCGCGATCGTCCATGCGGATATCACAACCGTCTTCCCGCTTCTGTATGTCCAAGAGATCAAGGGCATCCGGCCGGACGTCCGGATCGTTTCGACAATCGCCTGCACGGAGGGGGCCTCGCCTCTGACCGAGCAGACGATGGACATGGCGATTGCCGAGCACCCGGTCTACGTCGTTTCGGGAGCGCCGGGCTACTGTCCTGCATTCATTCTGAAGAAGCATCCCCTCGTCCAGGCGGGCCTGCTGTGGCGCGTGACGAGAGGGACACAAGAGCACTGAGCAGCAACCATGGCCAAGACCGTCACCACGCCGCGAGCGCTGGTTCGCAACACGTTCTTCAATCTCCTCATGCTGATGAGCAACGCGGTCGTCGCGTTCTTCCTGATCCCGTTCTTCATCGGCCAACTCGGCAAAGACAGCTACGGCGTGTGGTACCTGATCGGAGACATCTTCCGCTATCGCATCCTGCTGGGCATGGGGCTCAACAGCGCGATCAACCGAAGAATCCCCATGTACATGGCAAAGGACGACGAGGACGGCATTCGCAGGACCGTCAGCACGGCACTGTTCTTCTTCACCATCATCGCCATCGTGCTGGCGATCCTGACGCTCATCCTGGCGGCGAAGGTGGGCGACTGGTTTGCGATCCCGCCGGAGCTGGTCCGTGCGGCCGGCGGGCTGGTCCTGGTCGTCGGCCTGTCGTTCGCAGTCTCGACGCCGCTGCAACTGACGACCGCGGTACTGAGCGGATTGCAGCGATACGACATGGTGAGCATCGTGACGATCGTCGTCCTGGCGATTCGAACGGTGGTCACGGTCGTGCTTCTCCTTCGCGGTTACGGCTTGATCACCCTGGGACTGATCTACGGTCTCAGCGAGGTCGTCGCTCGGGGCGTGCAGCACATCCTCGCTCGACGGTTGCTGCCCGCCGGCTACATCTCATGGCAAAACGTGGACCGAGGCCTGCTCAAGGAAATGCTCTTCTACGGCATGAACACCTTCCTCTATGCGATGGGGACGCTGATCCTGTGCCGGGCCAGCACGACGATCATCGGGATCTTCCTCCCGCCGGAGCAGATTACCATCTTCTCCAATCCCACCGTGAGCGTGCTGCTGCTCTCGGAGTTCCTCCAGGCCTTCACCGCGGCCATCAAGCCCGCAGTCAGCGACCTCGACGCGAGGGACAACCACTCGGGAGTCAAACTGATCGCGTTTCTGACGCAGAAGTACAGTCTGCTGGTCCTCATCCCGGCGGCGGCTTTCCTGATCGTGATGGGACGGGAGTTCCTGACGGTCTGGGTGGGCGACAAGTTCGACGAGCCCACCATCCGGTCCATGGTCCACATCCTGACGATCCTGACTGTGGGCTACTGCATGGTCCTGAGCCAGCATAGCAATTTTCTCGTCCTGGCCGGGCGAGGCGAGCACCGCGTCTTCGGAATCCTGATGGCCGTGGAGGCGGTGCTGTGCATCGGCGCAGCGGTCTTCTCTGTCGGAGTCCTGCACTGGGGTCTGGCAGGCGTCGCCTGGAGCAATCTGGTCCCCATGGCGCTGGTCGCAGGCATCATCATCCCGGTCTACTTCCATCACAAGATGAACATCCGAGCGGGGGAGAGCCTCTCGCAGGTCTGGCGGCCCGCGGTGCTGAGCACGGCGCCGAGCATCGTGCTGATCGTCGCTTGGAAGCGCCTGGCCCCGCCGGACTCATGGCTTGCCCTGTTCGCGGTCGTGGGCGCTGCGGCCCTCGTGACGGCGGTCTCCGCATGGCTCTTCGGCATGGGAGACATCGAACGTCAGCGTCTGCGCTCGGTCCTGAAACGCATTCATTGAGCTTTGGATAGCACGCTGCACATTCTGATCGCGGACTACGTGCCGCTCGCCAACAAGGGCGAAGAGGCCATCGTCCGCGGCATCGAGGACATGTTGTCCGAAGGCCGGCCCGTCTCGCTCGGATTGTTCGACAACGTGCCCGAGGTGACACAGCGAGGAAATGTCACGATCTTCCCCAGGGAATGGCTCTTTCGGTTCGAGGGCAACTCCGCCCTCTCGCCGCGAGGCCGGATTCTCATGCAGATGTGGATCTCGGCGCGGCTTCGCATGGGAAGCTACGGCCCATTGAAGAACCTGACGTCGCGTGGCGCCCCGCAATGCCGGCCGCTACGGGATTTCTTCGAGCGGGCGCAGTACGTACTAGTCGGCCATGACGGCGTGTTTTGCGTCGAGTCCTGCGGCATCATCCACCTGGCGAAACAGCACGGCAAGCGTGCGGGCATCCTCGGCGCGAGCACGGGACTTGCGGGGGGCCGATTCTACAAGGCATGGCTCTACCGCCGGACGCTGGAGGAAGCCGACTTCTGCATCTTCCGCGAGGAGCACTCGTGCGAGAGCATCCGCCAGATCAGCCGCGATCCAGCCCAATTGCGAGTCGCTCCCGATCCCGCATTCGCGATGCGGCCCGATCCGCCCGAATCAGCCCGTGACGTGCTTGAACGAGACGATAGTTTCCGCAAGGCAAAGCAGACGGGCAGACCCATTGTCGCCGTGACTGCCTTGGAGAAGGGCCGAGTATACGCGGGGTTTCGACCCGACTTGCAGGGACTCGCCAAGCAACAGGCCCACGCGGCGTACCTTGCTGCCGTCCTCGATCCATTGGTCGCGAGACATCGGGCCTTCGTGTTATTCCTGCCGCACTCGGTCGAGCAGGCCGGCAGCGACATCGTCGCAGCACGGCACGTCGCCGAACAGATGAAGGCCGCACCGAGCGACTACGCAATCCTGGAGCACGACTGCGGCGCGCGATTGCTCAAGAGCATCGTCCGCGAGTGCGATTTCCTCGTCGGCGAGCGGACGCACTCGCTGATCGGGGCGATGTCGGTGGGCACGCCGTTTGTGGCGATGACGAATCGCCAGGACACCCGCACGCATGGCATCCTCGGACAGATGTGCCGGTGCGAATCTCAGATCATCGACGTGGACGCGGTCGGCGAACGGGACGCATCACAAAGGGTCTGCGGGTTGTTCGAGAAGCGGGACGCGATCTGCATGTCCCTCGAACCGGTTCGACAAGGACTCTCCTCACAGATCGACGCCATAGTTCGTGTCATCAAGGGACATCCCGAGCAGTGAAAGACAGCGTGACAATCGAGTCAGTGGTCAAACGCAGGCTGTGTACCGGCTGCGGCACCTGCGCCGGCATTTGCCCGCAGGAGGCCATCGAGATGACGGTGAACAGAAGGAAAGGCTGCTACCAGCCTCGTCTGGACACGACGCGATGCACACGCTGCGGACTCTGCTACAAGGCATGTCCCGGGCACGGCGTCGATTTCCAGGCGCTCGATGACTCGCTGTTCGGGCACGAGATCCCCCAGGACATCGCGCTGGGCCGATACCTGGCCTGCTACATCGGCCACGCGAGCGACACGGACGTTCGCTACGCCTGCGCTTCCGGCGGAATGGTCAGCGCCCTGCTGATCTTCGCGCTCGAAGAGGGCCTGATCGACGGCGCGCTGGTCACGCGGATGCAGCAGGGGAATCCGCTCCGCCCTGAACCGTTCATCGCACGGACCAGGACCGAAATCCTCTCGGCCGCGGGGTCGAAGTACTGCCCGGTCGCCGCCGGAGCGGCTCTGGAGGAAATCCTCCACACGCGCGGTCGATTCGCGGTGGTGGGATTGTCCTGCCACATCCAGGGTATTCGCAAGGCCGAACAGCACATCCGAACGCTCAAGGAGCGGATTCGATATCGGATCGCCATTCCGTGCAGCCTGGACTACAGCTTCCGCGGCACCGAGCGCATCCTGCGGGCGCGCGGCATCCGGGCAGCGGACGTCGAGTCGCTCCAGTACCGCGGTCGCGGCTGGCCCGGCAGTATGTCGATCCGTCTGTCAGACGGGACCGAGCGAACGATCCCGCTCGACGAGTACTTCAGCGAGCTAAGCCCCCACTCGCTCCGACGGTGTACGCTGTGCAGCGACATGCTGGGCGAGTTGAGCGACCTGACCTGCGGCGACGCCTGGATTCCCGAGGTGATGCGGACCGACAAGACGGGCAGTTCCTTCGTCGTCTCGCGGACGCCGGAAGCGGAGGAACTCCTTGAAGCCGCGGCATCGAAGGAAGCAATCGCATTATCGGAGCTTGGCCTCCGGGAACTGCTGGCCTCCCAGGGAAATGCCCTGTTCAAGAAGAGGAAGCTCCCGGCCCGGATGCGGGTGTTCCGCTGGGCCGGTCGGAGCGTGCCGACGTACAACCAGACGCTGCTGGAGCCGACCCGCGAGGACTACATCAACACGCTGAAGTTCTATGCGGCCCGATACGCTCTGTCCGGAAACCACGCCGTCCTCGGGCGGCTCTTTCGCGCCGTCCAGTCCCTCAGACGCAGCAAATCGAGCGGCCCCTCGACGCCGGCACAGACGGAAGTCCTCGTCTGATGACGATAACGAGCGGGCCGGGACAGGTCGATATCTCTTGCGATGTACACCGCCTACGCCAATGAGCTGATCGACGACGGCCTGCTGTACGAACAGCGGGACCGCACGTCCGATATCCAATTGTCGCCGGCCATGAATGCCATGCTGCTGGCAGCCTGGCTGGTGATCTGCGCCATCGGGTTCGGCGTCGTCTTCCTGGCCAGGAATACACTGGCCGGCGTGGCGGTCATCGCGATCCCCACCCTCTTGGGCATGGTCGTCAAGCCGACGTTCGCGTTGTGCATCCTGATGCTGGTCCTCCCGACCGGCGCGGGCGTCGGGTTCCGCGAGGCCTTCAGTCTGGATCGCGGCGTAGGCGTGGCGCTGGCGGCCACCTTCCTCGTCAACGTGCTCCTGACCCGTCCTCGCCTGCGGGTTCGGCACAAGGCTCTCTGGGTCGCGGCGGGCATGAGCGTCTGGATCGGCGTCACGTCCCTGACGCAACCCAACCTCACCTGGGAGATGATCCGAGCGTTCACGCAGTTCCAGCTCGTCGTGCTGATCCTGATCGTGTACTGGATCCTCGAGACGAACCACGAAGGCACCTTCCGCTGGGCACTGCGGTCGTACGTCCTGGGCACGGTGGGCTCCATCGTCCTGGCGATCAAGTCGGGCCAGGCCATTCGCGCCATGCAGGAGACGCGGGACGCGAGGTACGCCGCAACGCTTGGGCGAGCCATCGACGCCAACATGCTCTCGGCGCTCATCGCCATCGCATTTCTCTCGGCGATCTACCTCTTCGCCCGCGACCGGAGCCTCCTGTGGCGGGCGGTCTACTTCGTCGCCCTGCTGTTCCTGCCGCTCATGATGATCCGGACAGGTTCTCGCGGCGGGCTGGTCGCACTGGCCTTCACGATGCTCTCGCCCTTGTTGTTCGTGCGCCAGGTGCTTCGTCGGCCGGCCCTGGCGGCCCTGCTGCTAATCGCCATCGTCGTTGCCTCCGCCTCCGCGGGCGTACTGATCCAGCAACAGGGCGTCGAGGGCTCCGTCCTGCAGCGTCTGACGGATGTCGGGCGGGCCAGGCAGGCGATAGAGTTCCGCATGTCGGCGGTCCGCAATGCTCTCGACGCGGTGCTGGTCTGGCCGATGGGGACGGGCTACTGGAGCTGGTTCGAGCGGTCGGGCAGCGCGATCTGGCCGCACAACGATCTGATCTTCTCGCTCGGCGTCTACGGCGTGCCCGGCGCAATCCTCTTCACCGCTTTCGTCGTCCTGCTGATGCGAACCGTCAGGCGAACCCCTCTGACCGTCGAGAAGCTGTACGCCCGGGCGGTGCTCACCTTCCTGCTCGTGATGGGACTCAACATCAAGCAGGTCTCCGCAAAGTACTACTGGGTCTTTCTGGCCTTCGTCCTGGCGGCCGAGCGGGTTGCCTGGTGGCACACCGAACAGGAAGAGAAACTGACCGAAGAAGCTCACCACAGAGACACAGAGGACACTGAGATGCAGACATAGGAAGGTGAGAACTTCCCTTCTTATGTTCTGTCCTTTGTGCTCTGTGACCTCTGTGCCTCTGTGGTGAAAAACGAAAGTGGTGACGGTGCTGCGGATACTGGCGATCAGCCATATGTTTCCGTCCACGTTCTTGCAGCGGCACGGGGTCTTCATCTGCCGCGAGGCGCAGGTCCTCCGCAAGCATGGGATCGAGACCTCGTTTCTGGTCGGTCGGCCGTGGACGCCGTGGCCTCTGTACTATGTTCCACGATGGCGGAAGTACGGGCCCGCGAATCCGCTGGTAGCGCCCGACGGACTTCAGGCAAGACCCGTCGCCTACCTGCGACCGCCTGGATTCGGGTTTCGGCGATTCGAGGGCGGCTCGATGGCTCGCAGCATGCTTTCCACGGCGAAGGACTGGCACAGGCGGGAGCCGTTCGACCTGGTGATGGGCGTCTCCATGCTCCCGGACGCTGAAGCCGCGGCGGTCGTAGGCAAACGGTTGTGCTTGCCCGTCGTCAGTCTGGCGGTGGGCAGCGACGTGATGGTGTACCCGGATCGGATGCCGGTCCTGTGGCGACGGCTCTGTGACACGCTGGAGCAGGTGGATCTACCCGTTGGCGTCAGCGAGTCCATCTGCACAAGACTGGCCCAGACGGGTAAGTGCCGTCGAGAGCCGCTGTGCATCCGCCTGAGCCGGGACACGACGCAATTCGCGCCGGCCGACGACAAGAGCCGGGTTCGCGCCCGCCTGGGCTGGCCCGCGGAGAACATCGTAGCGATCTACGTGGGCGGGCTGGTCGAGACCAAGGGAATGAGTGAACTGGCGGCGGCAATGGAGCCCCTGCTGAACAGCCACTCGCGTCTGCAACTTGTCTGCGTCGGGGATGGACCGGCGCGGGATCGACTGGCGACTCTCGCGAGCCGCGTGGGCCGCAAAGACGCCGTCCTCATGGCGGGCAATGTCCCACCCGAGGAGGTCCCACTGTTCTTGCAGGCATCCGATTTCCTGGTCCTGCCGTCGCACAGCGAGGGATTGCCCCAGGCGGTGCTGGAGGCGATGAACTGCGGCCTGGCCGTCGTAGCGACCCGCGTGGGCGGTATCCCCGAGGCGGTGATCGACGGGCGGACCGGCCTGCTTGTCGAGGCAAGGAACTCCGAGCAGCTTCGCGACGCGATGGAGCGGATGATTGGCGACGAGGCCTTCTGCGCAGCCGCCGGTCGCGCGGGCCTGGCGCACGCCCGCGAGGCCTTTGACTCCGAGCGCAACGCGGAACGATTCGCCGAGGCCCTGAAGTCCCTGGCCGAGGGTGGCACGGTCAAACTTGCTTGACCGTGCTCCATTCGATGCGGCCCGCAACGTGGCAAGACACGCTCAAGCTGCGCTTGGGCGTGGCACCCAGCACAAATCCCTGCTGCTGGTGGCCCGCGGGCACTTGTAGAACGGCGATTCGACTCCAGAGTAACGTGAATGGATCGAACAGAATCCTGATGACTGATGCACCGAAACCGCGACGAGCCAAGGTCTGCGTGCTGACCTCGGTCCACATCCCGTTCGACGGACGGGTCTTCCACAAGGAGGCCCGCAGTCTCGCGAAGGCCGGCTACGAGGTGGTCCTCATCGCCCGACACGACAAAGAGGAGACGGTGGGAGGCGTCCGCGTCGTGCCGTTGGCGGAGCCGAGGAACCGCCTCCAGCGGATGACGAAGGTCCTCTGGCGGCTCTACCGCCTGGCGGTCCAGGAGAACGCGGACGTGTACCATTTCCACGATCCCGAGCTGATCGTCGTGGGCCTGCTCCTGAAGCTGTGGGGCAAGAAGGTGATCTGGGACGTCCACGAGCACTATCCGAACGCAATCCGCGACAAGTACTATCTGTCCAAGCCGCTGCGTCGCGTGATCAGCAAGTCCTTCGATCTCTTCGAGCGTGCGGCGGTCGGGTTCTTCGACTATGTGATCTACACCACGCCGGTCGTGGGCACCCGGTATCAGAGGATGAAGGTCCGCTCAGGGCGAATCGAAAACTACCCCATCGTCGAGTTGTCCCAAGCGTTCGCGAGGGACCCGCAGGAGAAGATCATCTTCCTGGGCGGGATGTCGCCGATTCGCGGGCTTGTCCAGGTGATCGAGGCTTTCAGTCTCGTATCGAAGAAGCACCCGAGTTGGGAACTCTGCCTGGTCGGAGTGTACCATCCGAAGTCGTTCGAGCAGGAATTGAAGGACCTGGCGGATCGCCTGGGCGTCGCGACCAACGTGAAATTCCTCGCCTGGGTGCCCTACGAGGAGAAGGAGCGTCTCTCGTCGCAGGCGTCGATGGGGATCATCACCTACCTGCCCTACTCGAACAACACGAGCTGCCTGCCGAACAAGCTGTTCGACTACATGCTCGTGGGCCTGCCCGTCATCGCATCGGACTTCCCGCTCTATCGGGAGGTCGTGGAGCCCGCTCGCTGCGGGGTTCTCGTCGATCCGTCGAGGCCCGACCAGATCGCCCAGGCGATGGAGCACCTGATCGAGCACCCGCAGGAAGCTCGGGAGATGGGACAGCGAGGCCGCCGCGCCGTCCTGGAGAAGTACAACTGGGAGAAAGAGAGCGAACGGCTGTTGTCGATTTACGACCAAGTACTCAACCCCCTGGGAGAACGGTGATATGTCCAAGATCCTGCTGGTCGTCGGGGCACGACCGAACTTCATGAAGATGGCCCCGCTGTACTTCGAGATGGTCAAGGCCGAAGGGCTGGCTCCCTCAATCGTCCATACAGGCCAGCACTACGACTACGCGATGTCCCAGGCGTTCTTCGAGGATCTCGAGCTGCCTCAGCCCGATTTCTTCCTCGGCGCCGGATCGGGCTCCCATGCGGAACAGACCGCCAGAATCATGGTCGAATTCGAGAAGGTGCTCCTGGCCCAGAGGCCCGATCTCGTGGTCGTCTTCGGCGACGTGAACTCCACCGTCGCATGCAGCCTGACGGCCAAGAAACTGCTGGTCCCCGTCGCGCACGTGGAGGCAGGTCTGCGAAGCTTCGACGAGACGATGCCCGAGGAGATCAACCGCCGGGTGACCGACGCCATCTCGGACCTGTTATTCACTCCCAGCCCCGACGGCGATGAGAACCTGATCCGCGAGGGCGTCGCGAGACACAAGATTCACCAGGTCGGAAATATCATGATCGATTCGCTCCGCACGATCCTGGCTAAGATCGACCAGGATCACCAGGACCGCATCGTCGGCCAGTTCGGCGTCCGGAAGGGGCGATACGTGCTCGTGACGCTGCATCGGCCCTCGAACGTCGATGACCGCCAGGGTCTTGAGCAGATCCTGACGTATCTCGGCCGGCTGTCCGGGCAGATCCCGGTGATCTTCCCGATGCACCCGAGGACCCGCAAGAACGTCGAGAACCTCTGCATCGAAGCGTCTTCGCCCGACAGCTTGCGGATCGTGGAGCCTGTGCGATACCGGGAGTTCATCACGCTCGAAAGGAACGCCCGGTTCATTCTGACCGACTCCGGCGGCATCCAGGAGGAGACGACCTATCTGGGTCTGCCCTGCTTGACGCTGCGGCCGAACACCGAACGGCCCGTCACGATCACCGAGGGCACGAACGAACTGGTCGATATGACCAACATCGAGAAGCACACGGCGAACATCCTCGCGGGACAGTGGAAACAGGGCAAGGTCCCTTCGCAGTGGGACGGCCGGACCGCTGAGCGAATCACCAAGGTGGTGGCCGACTCGTCATCCTGAACAACAACGAGGGACCTGGCTCGCGGTCGCGAAAAGCCCCAGGGATGTGCGCATGTCCGTATCTGCACTGCAAAGGCGCAAGATCTTGTTTTCTTAGCAAGCATTTTGAACGAGGATGATACAAGTGCTGGAAACGAAAGGAATTGTATTTCACGCAGAGACGCAGGGACGCAGAGTTCAAGATGCGTTCTTTCTTGCTCCTCTCTGCGTCTCCGCGTCTCTGCGTGAGTCCATTTTTTGGTTGCGGCCGAAGGCCGCTCCAAGTTCGCACGAATGACAGAGTCCGGCCCGCGCCTCGTCACTTCATGGGAGGCCGCGAGTATGGCCGTGCGCCCTGACCCGGGCCATCGCGCCGGGCGCGGTTGCACAGCCCGGCACTCCTCTGTACAATCGGCCTGTGTTCGTTGCGATCCCCTGGAATCGCCGTCGGCGGGCCGCCGAGGTTTCGCCGCAACCACGTGACAATATCGGGAGGTGCTATGAGAACGCTGCGAGGAATTCCGATCGTGTTCGTGCTGACCCTTCTGTGCGGGACGACCTGGGCCATGGAGAAGCCGTTGAAGGTCGCGTTCGAGGAACGGGTCTCGGAGCACAAGTGGCTTCTGCAGGAGCTGTCGGGCGAGCTGCCGTCGGACTGGTCGGACTTCGCCTTCCTGGTCCTGGAGATGAGGACCACGTCGCCCCAGCGGTTCTCCGTGTGGGTCTATACGACCGAGGGCAAGCGCCGCCTGATGCTCCAGCCCTTCGGGCAGAACGTCTGGCTGCGGGCCTCCATCCCGCTGCAGTACTTCAAGGGCAAGGACCAGCGCGGCATGGACCTGGCTTCGACGAACAACCGTCGGGCCGGCTCGTTCTGGATGGGAGTCTGGGGCCCGTTCGGCGATCTGAAGAACGTCGAGTCGCTTGGCGTCACGATGGACTATCCGCTTGACGGCGCGTCGCTGGAGATCCGCGAGATCCACCTGTCCAAAGAGGACGCGGGCTCGGAGTTCCTGGAGAAGCAGCCGGTGGTGGACGAGTTCGGGCAGTGGGCGCACGCAGACTGGCCGCACAAGATCCACAGCCGCGAGCAACTGGAGAGGGAGCTGGCCGAGGAGCAGAAGTCCCTCGCCGGCAGCGGCGAGTTCGGCTACTGCGAGTACGGCGGATACAAGAGCACACAGGCCAAAGCAACCGGCTTCTTCCGCGTCGAGCAGATCGACGGCCGCTGGTGGTTCGTGGACCCGCACGGGCACCTGTTCCTCTCCACCGGTTCGGATTGCATCAGCGCGGGGCGCAGTCGAGGAGGACAGGACGCTGCCGGCACGACGCTCATCCATCAGCGGATGGACGCATGGGGGATGAACACGGTCGGCAACTGGTCGTCGCTAAGGGCGTCCGAGGACGGGCAGCGGAAGGTCTACGTCGTGTCGCTCCGCACGCCGCGAATGGACCCGTATTACCTCGGGATGCCCGACGTGTACTCGGACGAGTTGGCCCAGAGCATCGATCAGACCGCGGCCGGCCAGTGCGCCCAGTACCGCAACGATCCCTTGCTGCTGGGCTACTTCCTCGGCAACGAGCCCCCCTGGGAGGGCCGCGAGAGCGAGCTGGTGGACATGTTCCTCAAAGGACCGGAGACCGCCACGCGGCGAAGGCTCACGGAGTACCTCGCCCAGAGCGACAGCCCCAGGCGGCGCGAGGCATTCGTCCACGCCATGTTCGAGAAGTACCTGACGCTCATGGGCGAGGCGATCAAGAAACACGACCCGAATCATCTAAATCTCGGCATCCGCTTCGGCGGATCGCCCGCGCCCGCCATCCGACGGATGGGCCGGATGTTCGACGTGTGCAGCGTCAACATCTACGAGTACGAGCCGACGAGGCAACTGAAGGCCCTGTACGAGGCCGCCGGGCGGCCTTTGCTGATCGGGGAGTTCCACTTCGGGGTGCCCGCCGACGGGCTCGGCGCCGGACTCGTCCAGACCGCCAACCAGGTCGAGCGGGCCAAGGGATACCGCTACTATGTCGAGCAGGCGGCCGCCCTGCCGGGCTTCGTCGGAGCGCACTGGTTCCAGTGGAGCGACCAGCCGGTCCTGGGACGCATGGACGGGGAGAACTACAACATCGGATTCCTCGATGTCACGAACCGGCCGTATCCCGAGATGGTCGAGGCCGCCAAGGCGACGCACAAACGCCTGTACGACGTCCACAGCGGCAAGCTGCCTCCCTTCGACGAGCGCCCGCGGGCCTCGCAGGCGGGCACGCCCGGATCACCCTGGTCAGCCGCGAGATAGAATCATCTCATCAGAATGCGTTGGAGTGATGCGAGCCCATGAGAAGATATCTGAGTTACACGCTCCGCTTTGTTGTTGTCGGGGCGGTCCTCGCTGTTGTCTTCTACCGCGTCAGGCTGTCGCCGGTCACGGTATCGGCCCTCACCGTCAAGCGAGGCCCCGTCGAAGCGGAAGTAATGGGCACTGGAACCTTGACGGCGCACACCAAGGCGACGCTCGGTCCGGAAATCCAAGGCCGCATCGTGGAATTGACGGTGGACCAGAATGACGAAGTCGTCCAAGGGCAGCTTCTGGCGCGCCTCGACGATTCCGACCTGCGAGAGCAACAGGCCATTGCCAAGGCCAACCTGGAAGCGGCGGAGGCGACCCACGACTGCGCCAGGGCCGAGCAGAAACGCGCGGAGGCTGTGGTCGCCCAGGCGCGGCGCGAGTACGACCGCCAGTCCCAGCTTCAGGCCAAGCAGATCGCGTCGGAGTCGGAGTTGGACAAGAGCGGGAACTCCTGCAGGTGGCCGAGGCCGAGGAGGCCAGAGCCGTTGCCGCCGTAGCGGAAGCCCAGCGACTGATTGTGGCAGCCGAACGAACCCTGGATTACCAGAACGCCAAGCTGGCCGACACGAGCATTTGCAGCCCCTTTGATGGATTGATCACCCGGCGAGACCGCGATCTGGGGGACATCGTCGTTCCCGGAGCCAGCGTGTTCCAACTGATCTCCACGAAGGACCTCTGGGTCTCCGCATGGATCGACGAGTCCTTCTGGGCCGCTTTGCAGTCCGGCCAGACGGCAAGGATCGTTTTTCGCTCAGAACCGGGAAGGGACTATGGTGGTTCCATCATCCGGATCAGCCGCGAGGTGGACCGCGAGACCCGTGAGTTCCTGGTGGATGTGGCGCCCGATCAGTTGCCGACGGGATGGGCGGTCGGGCAGCGGGCGGAAGTGTTCGTCATAACCGGCCAGAAAGATGATGTGGTCCGGATCCCCGGAAAGATGGTCCGTTGGCGCAATGGCCAGCCTGGAGTCCTGGTGACGGAGACGGGCAAGGCGCGATGGCGAAACCTCGAACTCGGCATGACGGGCAGAGGATTTGTCGAAGTCACCAAGGGGCTTGCTGAAGGCGATACAGTCATCTTGGCGAATGAAGCCCAAACCAAGAAGCTTCAGCCGGGTCGCCGGGTGGTGGTGGCACAATGAATCTGGCGATCCGAGACATCCGGCATAAAATGTGCCGCTTCCTGCTCACCGCCGTGGGCATCGGCCTGCTGCTCATGATCGTCATGGGCATGGCGGGAATCTACCAGGGGCTGAGCGAGGACGCGCTGAGCTTCCTCGAACGGACAAGGGCCGACCTCTGGATCGTGCAGCGAGGCACGCGCGGACCGTTTGCGGAAATCTCCCGCATTCCGCGGAGTCTCGAAGATCGCGTCTATGCCGTCACCGGCGTCGCTCACGCGAGGGCCTTCGTGTCACACACCATCCAGCGTGAGTACCAAGGCAGGCCCCTGCGTATCGTCGTCCAGGGATTGGCCTGGCCCGGAGATGATGGGAGCGTGCTGCCTCTGCTCGCCGGGCGGCCGCTGAGGCAGTCGCATCATGAAGTGCTTGCCGACCGCAGCCTGGGTCTGCATCCGGACGATCGCATTCCCTTGGGCAAGGACATTTACACCGTCGTCGGGATTACGACCGGCATGGTCGGCCAAAGCGGCGATGGGAGTGCCTTCTTCACGATCCCCGATTCGATCTCCATCCAGTACGATTCGCCGGGCGAGGCGATCCGCATCGAGCGGGAAGCGAGACGCTCACGGCTGACGAAACAGGACTTGGGGAACACGCAGCCCTTCTTGCTGGAGCGAGCGGCGGGTCCCGCCTCGGCGCTTCCAGCCCTCGGTACGCAAAATGTCAGCGCGATCATGGTGAACGTGACGCCGGGGGTCGATCCCGGACGCGTGATGAGGACCGTCTCCGCCTGGAGCGACGTCACGGTCTACACGAATGATGTGCAACGCGACCTGCTGCTCAAGGCCATCGAGCGTAACCGCAGGCAGCTTGGCCTGTTCCACAGGCTGCTGGTGGTCATTTCCGCCATCATCATGGCGCTCATCCTCTATACCCTCACTCTGGACAAGGTCCATGACGTCGCCATGCTCAAGCTGATGGGCGCATGGAACCGAGTCATCGTCTCGCTGATTTTGCAGCAGGCCCTTCTGCTCGGCGTAATGGGCTACGGCCTGGCCTACTGTATCGGCCAGTGGGTCTTCCCGTTCTTCCCGCGGCGCGTGGCCATCACCAGTGAAAACCTGGTGCAACTGGCGGTTGTCGTTCTGGCGATCTCCGTCAGCTCCAGCCTTCTGGGCATCTGGAAAGCAATGTCCATTCGGCCCAATGAGGTGCTGTCATGAGGACGGTCATCCGATCCGACGCTCCTTCGGTGGAGGCCCAGTCGCTCACGAAGATCTATGGGCGGGGCAATACCGAGGTGGTGGCCATGCGCGAGGTCTCGTTCCAGGTCCGACGAGGCGAAGTCGTGGTCCTGCTCGGGCCGAGCGGCGCGGGAAAATCGACCCTGCTGACCGCCATCGGCCTGATCAACCCGCCCACGTCCGGCAAGATCAGCATCAGCGGCTGCCCGGTGATAAGCGGGCCCAGGGCGCTGGTTGACATTCGCGCGTTTCGCCGAGAACACCTGGGATTCGTATTCCAGAAGGCGAACCTCATTCCCTTCCTCAACGCTATCGAGAACGTGCAGGTGGCGATGGAGATCAATGACGCCCCTCCGCGAAAAGCCCGAAAACGGGCTCTCGAACTGCTGGATTATCTGGGTGTCGCCGACCGTTCGCACAATCTGCCCTCCACGCTTTCCGGCGGCCAGCAGCAGCGCGTAGCGGTGGCCCGGGCACTGGCGAACAACCCCAGCCTGATCCTGGCCGATGAGCCCACCGCCGCTCTCGACGGCCATCGTGGACGCCAGGTGATGGAGCTATTCCGGATGGTCGCGCATGAGCAGAAGGCCGGCGTCATTGTCGTGACGCACGATCAGCGGGCATTGGACGTCTTCGATCGGATTCTCGAAATGGAGGATGGGGTTTTGCGACCCTCCAGACCCGCGTCGTGAAGCACGGAGCATGTTCGTCACAGGAAGCGTTTCGCCATGAACAGGAATCTCGCAATGCTCTTCTCGTCGGTTGGTTACGCGATGGACCCGCTCTGTCGCAACGACGTGACACAGCACACGATGGGGCACACAAATCGCCTGTCTCCCCTGACCAGCTACTGCCTCGGCACACGGTGACGCGCGAGGCGGATCAGACGGGTCCCTACACCGACCGGCGGCGAACCAGCTCGGTCGGCAGCTTGATCATCACAGGGTGGACGCCGCCCTCGGATTCGATCTGTTCCAGGAGCAGGCTGACCGCCAGGGACGCCATCTCTTCGATCGGCTGGCGGACCGTCGTCACCGGGCACTCGAAGTGATCCACGTTGGGCAGGTCGTCGAAGCCGACCAGGGCCATCTGGGCGGGGATAGCCAGACGGTGCTCGCGGAGGGCCCGGAGGACCCCGAGCGTCACGAGGTGACTGAGGGCGAAGATCGCCGTGGGGGGCGGGCTGATCTGCAGGAGGCGCTTGGTCTCCAGGTAGCCGTTGCGCTGCCCATAGAGATCCCCCACGATCAATCGCTCGTCGACCGGGATTCCGTGGTTGGCGTGCGCATCACGGTATCCGCGGACGCGCTCGTCGTTGATCCAGGAATGCGGTAGGCGCTGGATACAGCCGATCCGCTGGTGGCCGGCCTGGATCAGGTGCTCGACCGCTTCGTAGGCACCTCCGTAGTTGTCCACACCGACGCAATGGCACTCGACGTCCGGCATGATCCGGTCGACGACGACCATGGGCGTGCCCCGATGGGACAGTCGCCGAATATGGTCCCACTGCCGTCCTACCGGCAGGATGAGCAGGCCATCGACGTCCTGATTGAGCAACTGCTCGATCCGCTGGATCTCGGTTTCCGTGTCCTCCAGCGTGTCGCAGACCATCACCGCCAGTCCCGACGCCCCCGCTTTCACCACGATCGTGCGGGCCAGTTCCCCCAGAAAATGGTGGGACAGGTCCGGGATCAACAATCCCAAGGTCCGCGTCCGCAAAGGGTTGGGCTTGAAAACGCTCAGGCCGTGCGTGTAGCCCAGGCATCGAGCGGCATTGAACACCGCTTGTTCCGTCTCCGGCCGGATCCTGTAGCGACGAC
>Ga0209605_1000376_pt1 | contig 58208 bp, 47 predicted proteins | sample AD_UKC035_MetaG_FD_184408 | JGI IMG/M metagenome (GOLD analysis project Ga0209605, IMG submission 184408) | Active sludge microbial communities of municipal wastewater-treating anaerobic digesters from USA - AD_UKC035_MetaG (SPAdes) (version 2) | ecosystem: Engineered > Bioreactor > Anaerobic >...
GCGCAATGGTTTTCAGATCACTCAATGCCTCAATAAGAGGCAGAAGCAGCAATGGAGGTTTGGAGCTTATCTCCGTCTCGGGAAGCATAACGCTTGAAACCTCTAATTCGCCCATTTTTGTCGAAGAATGTGCCGGGGTCATGGAACTCAAATCCACCAACGGTGCTTTTGAAGCAAATGGAATATCAGGAACCTTCATCATAGAGACAAGCAATGCTCCTATAACAATCAAAAAGGGAACTATCAGTGTGTCGGCAAATTCCACGAACGGAGCAATCACAGTCACTGAGAGCACACTTCTCGGTGATAGGAATATTTTCCAAACCTCAAACGCGAAGATTGTCTGTGATGCGATCCTTCCAGATTTCGGAGTTCTTGAACTGTTATCCACAAATGGAAGTATCAGCATCTTTCTAGATGACTCGATCCGTGCAGAGATAAGCGCATCAACAACTAATGGAACCATCAATTTGAAGGAGCTTACCGTAGGTGTAATCAGTTCGAGTTCAACTAGCTTGAGGGGTTCTATGAACGGTGGTAATGGGCTCTCAATAAATATGAAAACCACTAACTCAAACATTACTATCGACAAACACAATTCCGAAGATTCTATTTAGTACAGCAAAGGTGGATTTGAATCATGGTCCATTTACCGTACTAATGCGTTGTGTGGATTTTCAATAGTCTTAGAGTGGTAAGCTAGACCATCTTCTTCTTTCGAATTCAGGATTTAGATCTCAATAAGGTTCTGAATCACAGGTTGTGACGTTACAAAGGATCTATTTGCTTGTCGCCTCCCTGACACGGTCTGAATCGAGTACAAAGAGTGGCATTATCAACAGGGTTAAGATAATGAATAGTTGGATGAAGAATCATCTGTATTTGATCCGTAAAGGAAGCGGGATCTGATAGACAACAATGATTACCCAAATCTTATTCTGCAGAGCAAAGATCCCGAAAAGAGCATAATTTCATCTCACTGATTTCCGATCTGGTCAGAACCGAGTGCCTGAACTGAAGAGGCATGCTCCAGTAAGAAGGGCTTGTGATCATGTTCGATATGCTGTATCGAGCAGTATATGGCGATGAATAACAAACAAAACCGGAGGCAATTACCTCCGGTTTTGTTACGAAAGTGATTCTAGTTAGAGACTGTCAACGGGACGTTCTCTGCAAGCTCTATGAGGTCTACTTCAAAGAGTCGGTCTCCGATATATTTTATTCCCTTGATTCCGAGCTCGTCTATGAGAGAGGCCGCTTCCTGATTGGATGTGAAGGTAATTCTCCCGGCCGATTCGAAAGAAGCAATAGACCAGTTATACGATGGTGTTGGATTGATAGTACCCTTTTCGATAATGTAGTCGATGATCACGCTTCGATTCTCGACTGTCGATGAAAGGACAATATCCGCGTCGACGAGATGATAACCGCCGCCACCTGCGCGGTAATTGTTTGTCACAACAAGGAACTCCATATCATCTTCGATTTCTTCGCCTTCATAAGTCAAATTGACAATCCTCTGACCTACGGGGTTTCGAACATCTATCTGATAGTCTATTCCTTCGATTACGTCGAAGTTGTATGAAGAGAACCTTGCGAGCAAATTCTGTTCTTCCGTGCTGTTAGGATCGATCTGATTGAAATTCTCCGCGCTCTTTTCAAGCCAGCCTTTCAATTCGAGACCATTCACCTTCACAACATGGAGTGTGTTCGAGTATATATAGATATCTGCAGCGTTCATAATTCTTACGTCCCCTGCGTCTACACTGGTATTTGTTCTAAACGGAGCTGCAGCTGAAAGGAGAGGCATAGACTCATATTCAGTGCCCTTGAAATACTCTTTAACGTACCAAAGCTGGGCTTCGTTGACGAGCTGAGTGACTTCGTTATCGATTACTCTGCTGAAGTATCCCTTGATCGGTACGGTTGTCGCTCCAACCGGGGCCATTACATAATCAATGGTTGCTTCGTGCTGTTCTTTGACTGCTTCCACTATCTCCGGAGCAGCTTCGACTTCTTCATCGACATGCCAGAGCTGCGGGCATGAAGAGAATATCTCCCACTCTCCATCACGGTTCAGAAGATGGAAATGTATCAGACCTAAGGAGCTTCCCCAGCTTCCTGCCATTGTCACCGGGACTCCATCTATTTTGTCGGCAATTTTCCCGTGGCTGTGACCCATGATGATGGCGTCTATTCCTTCAACGTTTTCGAGTATTGCTTCAGCGTCTGAGCTTCCCTGGTGAAGGGAGACTATCACCAGATCGACGCCCTCTTCGCGTAGTTTGGGCACATACTTGGCAGCCGCGTCTACTATAGGTTCAGCATAGACTTTTCCTTCGAGGAGGACTCTGTCCCACATCATTATTTCCGGAGGTAAAAAGGCTATAACGCCAATCTTGATTGGAATTCCGTCGACTTCTCTTTCCAATATCACATAGGGGTCATATCTGAGCTCTTGCGTCTCTTCGTTGTAAAGATTTGCCGAGATCATCGGGAAGTCAGCGGAAGCAATGGCCAGGTCCAGATATTCGAGACCGAAATTGAATTCGTGATTTCCAATTCCAACTACGTCATAATCCATGATATTCATGGCTTTGATTATCGAGGGAGTATCTCCCATCTTGATTGGATCTATTCTCGCTTCACGCTCTGCGAGAACGCTTCCTTGAATGGCGTCTCCCGTGTCGATCAAGACTGTGTTTCTGTACATCTCCCTTGCCATCTTGATGAGAGTGAAGGTTTTGGCAGCGCCGTAATCACTCACTTCTTCTACAGTCAGGTAATCGTAAGGCATAACATAGCCGTGAAGGTCAGTTGTTCCCATAACTACGAGTTCATGAATCGAGGTCTTTCCGAAAACCATTGCGGGGATCAGCGCAGCGAGAATCAGGACGATGACAACTGCAGGAATTCCTTTCTTCCAGTTCAAAAGCTCCACCTCCATTTGAGTTGACCAGCCCAATTTTCGCCGGATAGAATTATTGACCCATGACCGTAAGAATCCAATGCTGAAGATAATTGAGGATTCCAAAGAATGTTTCGAAACAGTACTATCTTACTACAATCATGTGGACTCATTAAGAAAGAAAAAGCACATCTAAGTAAATGAAAGTAGGCAGTCTAATTAACGAAGGGAGAAGGGAGAACCGGGACCAGGGTTGTGGAGTCTAGGGTCTGGCAAGAGCAGAAGTGATGCCCTTTTAGAACATTTGACGCAATGCCGGCGAAGATCGGGCCGGGACGCAATGCACTGAGGAGCATCAGTGGACTCAAGGCTGCCTTCGGCAGGAGGCCTTATCAGGTCCACCGTCAACGGTTCTCCGTCCTCCGAGACAAAGAACAGAAGTGATTCTACTATAAAACATAAGACGAAATGCGCCATGAAACGTCGGCGGTCTTAGGGCTGCAAAAAAACATGCCAGTCTGCTGCGCAGGCCAGTCAGGCTCCGCCTGGCCAGTCTCTGCCTCCGGCAGAGGCCAGTCACCTTCGGTGGCCAGTTCCGCTTCGCGGGCTAGGAGCCGCTGAACGCTTAAGAACGAAACCCCGCTGGTCGCTGTAAAAACCGAGAAAGAGCACGTCGGAGACGTTCGCTTCGCTCACGAGAAGATGAGAGCGAAAATAGGGACTGACAATTCTCCTCATGTCCCATTTTTCGCGTAAAAGGCAGAAATTCCAACCAGGACCTTTTTCGGGCGAACGGCCGTTCGCCCCTACAAGAGAACTGCACAGTCATCTTAAATTGTCATCACGTAGCGCCTGCCCTGAAAAGATTCTGTTCAGGGAAACTGCACGGGATCTCGCTCTTTAAGAACCCGGTTCTGACAACCCGCTTTTATAAACCCGATCTTTCTAACCCGCACTTCGTAACCCGCTTCTAAACAAGGCTCTTCTGCCCGACTAAGTCGGAACTGGCCGCACGAAGTGCGACTGGCGTGCGTTAGCAGACTGGCTCCCAAACGCTCCTATTGTCTGTCCCGTTTTCCGCGAAAGACAGGGATCCTGAACAGGAGCATTGTCAGGATGACAAGAAGGGAGAGTCTCCTGCCCTTAAATCATGTTGTATCATCCGGTTATTTCCAAGCACTCTTATCCCGTAGAGTCTGCGCCAATATGGATTATGTTCGTTATCCACTTCCGTCATCCCGTGATGCTTTTGCACGCGATCTCGCATCTAAGAACCGCTGAACGACAGAAAGCAAGGATCCGCTGATCGGTGTTAAGCAGAGACATCATCTCTATTCTCCTCTTTGGTCATCCCGATATGAAACTGATCGGGATCTCGTATCTAGAAGCTGCTTTAAGCTGTGGAGATCAGTTTCAAGTTGCAAGCTAGAGAACCAGAAGAGAGTTTCCGATGAGTGCTGTTTTTTCATGACTGGTTGGAGTCCAAACGCTCTTGAATCATCACCTTGCCCAAGAACGAAGAACAGATCTTCGCTCTGGAACGAATAGCAGGTTTTCGTCGGCGAACTGAGGACGTTTCAACGGTCAACCAGTTTCTTTTGCTCTTACGAACCCGCAACCCCGGTATTCAGCGTTACATCCCGGGAGCTATCCCCAGAGATCGGTGTGATAGTTTTCTTTCTTAAGTCTGAATTTGATCTGGAAGTCTACCAGTTCCTGCCACATTAGTGCGCTGGTCGTAGAGACGAAACTAACCATTTCATTTGCAATCCCAAAGACCGGTTCTATACTTTTTTCTATACTGGAGTTATTTATGACGCTATAATCCAGCTTGTAGTCTCCGATCATCGCGTGGTCCTCGTATATGTTTGCAGTTACCCTCTCTCCATTGAATATTACCTCATCCTTTATGGGGAAGGAAAGGCCCATGCTTCCAGGCATTATCCTGTCGTGGATTTGAATTACTTCGTTTACAGTTGGCTTGGTCCAGCTTTTTCCGCACGAAGAACATGAGAAGCCAGTCTTGAAGCCTTTGATAGAGGCAACGGCGCCACAGCTTGGACAGCGCCAGATCAGCTTTTCTATACGTTTGTAGTTTCGGTAAGGAAGCTTGAAGGTTGGATCCTCCTTGGCGAGGAAGCCCATGACTTTTTCTTCTAGCTGGGGATCATCTGCTTCGACCGGATCACCGAATTCTACGGTCGAAGTCCCCAATGCAAAAATCTTTGCCCATCTAGGCCAAAGTCTCTGTACTCCATAAAACTTCACCGGGATTACAGGGATTTTCAACATCCTGAAAAGCTTCCATATCTCTCTTTTTGTATGTAGTGGTCTTCCGTCCCATGATCTCGCTGCTTCAGGTGCAATTCCCAGTGGAACTCCCTGTTTTATTGTCGAAAGCATCTGTCTTATGGCGTATGTATCGACAGCATATCTTCTGACAGGAATTACGGCGAGCCAGTTAAGCAACCCGAGTCTATCAACGTAGATTGCGGTGCCTACGAACCTCAGGTAACGCCACGTCGAGTAAAAGATAAGAGGACCGTCGAAATGAGTTTGGTGAGCAAGAGCGAGAACGAAGGGCCTCTTTTCTCTGAGCACTCTTGCATTCTTTACCTTAGAGGGTAGAACAATCAGAATTACCAGCTTCACAACGAATGATGCCACGATGAATTGCCAGGGAATGGATGTCGATTTATCAAAGGGTATCTTTCTTCCGGGATTTGGGATCATGAAAGGTATCTTCTCTTTATAGTCCTCGTAGCCTTCAATTCTTTTCAGAGCGAGTTTTTCTTGGAGCAAAGAATACACAACTATCACTGCGCCTATGACTGCAACGTAAAGAAGCGTCCAATAGTTTCCACTCAACAATCCAAGACCGAAAAGGAAAAGTATGTAACCCAGGTTGAATGGATGGCGAACAAATCTGTATGGGCCGCTTTGAACGGTTTTTTCGGGCCCATAAATAACGGTCGGCAGTCTTCCGGACCAGTAATATACCACAAGAGCAGAATAGATCGCTAGAAGAAGAGACAAAATGATGATAATCGAAGCGACTATCGTCACTCCTAATCCCGCTGAAAACGGTGCTCCGGAAAAGAGGAGAAAGGGAATGATTATCCAGGTTACTGCCAGCTCCGCAACCGATATAGCAATTCTCATCTTAATCCCTCCACTTTGAATACTGCTCCTCCATCCTCACAATTATCTGCATCGATTGAGAGTTTCAACACCTTGCAGATCTTGCTGGCAATGGAAAGACCCAATCCATGACCTTCACCACCTCTTGAAGAGTCGCCCCTGTAGAATCTGTTGAATATTCGTTCTTTTTCATCCTCGTTGATTCCCATGCCATGATCCCTAACACTTAATGTACCATCTGACCAATTGATCTCTATCGGGCCATTCTTTCCAAACTTCAAGGCATTTTCAACAAGAATTTTTACAATTATCTTAAGCAGAACTCTATCGGTTCGGACTTCGATATCTGGAATCTCGATCTTCATCTCTGCCGACTGATCGGCTGGAACGCTATTGGTGATCTCGAGTACCAGTTCTCTGAGGTTGAAACTTGTTTCGTTTAGTTCGATCTCGGGTCTCGAGAGAAAAAGCAGAGATTCAGTAATTGTCATCATCTTGGTGGCTGTGTCGGAGATACTTTCAGCGGCTTCCTTGACAACCTCTGGGTCGTCAGAACCCCAGCGAAGAATCAGTCTCGAGAAGCCAAGGATTGAAGTCAGTGGAGAGCGAATCTCATGCGCAATGTCTGATGAAAACTGTTCCTGCCTGGTGTATCCATCTTGAATTCTGTCTAGAGCTATATTCAGAGCTTTTTTGAGTTCGGCAAGTTCGGAAGTCTTCGGATCGCTTTCCAGTCTTCTTGAAAGATCATTCAGCGTTATCTCCTTTAACAGACGTGAAGTTTCTTTGATAGGTTTAGAGACCCTGCTTCCAAGGAAGAAGCCGCCTATGATTGAAAGGACAACACCAACCAAGACTGAAAGAAGGAGAGTGGTGGCGAGACTCTCTAGGAAGAAATCGAGATCGTCCATTCTTGCACCGAGAATCACTTTTTCCTCTCCATTCAAGAATCCATAGAGAAGATAGGAGCTGCCATCTATCCTCGTCTTTACATATCCCTCAACATCCGGAACGCTGCTCAGTCCTGTTGGATTCTGAACCACGTTTCCATCAACGCTCACGTAAAACTCTGTAGTTCCTCTGCCTATGGCCATTCTTCCCACGCCATACCTAAACCCTTTGCCCATGGGCGAATCCATGAAGATCTTTCTCATCTCTGCGGAGTAATTGCGAATGAAGACACTTTCGGAGACTCCATAAACGAATATGGCCGAGGCAAAGAGAATGGATACGATCAGAACCACCGAGTAGATGGCTACCTGAGTCGCTGTAGAGAGCTTCCTCCTATCTGACAACGTAGCCAGAGCCCCTCACCGTTTTTATTCTTTCGCCCGTCTTTCCCAGTTTCTTACGCAAGTAGTTAATATATACTTCCACAACATTGGGGTTGCCCCAGTCCTCGCTTCCCCAAACCTTTTCGAGTAATCTTTCCTTTGACATCACAATTCCAGCGTTCGATAGCAGAACTGCCAGCAGATCAAACTCGGTCTTGCTCAATTGCAGAGGTTCTCCATTGAGAAAGGCTTCACGAGATTGCATATCGAGGGTGATTTCGAAGTAGCTGATCCTTTCCACTTTCCCTTTGCGTCTAAGTACTGCTTCGATTCTGGCCAGAAGTTCCTCAATTACAAATGGTTTCGGCAAGTAATCATCTGCACCGCTCTTCAAACCTCGTATTCTGTCCTTAACTTCACCTTTAGCGGTAAGCATTATAACGGGAAGATCGGTGGAAATATACTCTCTGATTTCTTCCAGCACCGAGAAACCATCCAAACCGGGAAGCATCACGTCAAGGATAAGAAGATCTGGAAGCTCTTTTTCTAGATGCTTTAGCGCTTCCTTTCCATCGGTCAAAACTTCTACTTCGTATCCTTCATGGCCTAGCTCCAAGCGAAGCAATTTTCCAATATGCATATCGTCTTCTACGACCATTATCCTTCCTTTCAACCCTTCTTCACACTCCTATCTCGCATTACGAAGGACGAGATCCCTCCAAGTACCATTCCAGCAGTCATGAGAAGCAAACCCACCACTTCCATTTTACCCGGAATCTCTCTCAGTATGATCATTGCAAAGAACAGTGCGAAGGCCGGTTCACCTACGTAGATCAGAGAGGCTCCTACGGAACCGAGAAACCTCTGATATTTCAACTGCACTGCAACCGCGAAGATAGTTGCGAAAACTGCAGAAAACAGCGCAACAAAGAGTATTGAACCGTTTATAAACACACTTCCTTTGACGAAAGGAATCAGCGCCATATTGACAAGAAGCACTACGACAAATTGAGGAACGAGAAGCTCCATTTCGTCGACATCTTCCTTCTGGGTGAAATAAGAGATCAAAACGACATGCAGGGCGAAAGAAACTGCGCAAAGAGCGGTTAGCAGGTCACCAAAGTTGAATCCTGTCTCGGGTGTTGTAAGAAAATACAAGCCGATTAATGATACCCCCAGAGCAAGAATCTGATAGCGGCTGGGGATTCGCCTGTCTACAACGGGACCAATGATTGCGACCAAACCAACGTAAAGAGACGTAATAAAAGCGCTCTTGGATGCAGTTGTATAGACAAGTCCCCACGTCTGAAAAACATATCCTCCCGAAAGGAAAAGTCCCAAAATCAAACCTTGAGTAAGGCTCTTATTTGTGATCTTGAGGCCGAGCTTCTTTCTCAGGGGAATCAGAACCAAGAGAGCGATCGAAAAACGAAGCGCATTATAGAATACCGGGGATAGACCCTCCAGTATGTTCTTCTGCACCGGAAAGGTCAATCCCCAGAATATTACTACGAGTAATAGGTTTACGTATGCCTTCGACTTTAGCTTCATCTAACCTGGAAGTGTCTTCTTCGGGGGGCTCTTAATCAGATGCGCCGAGTATCACTGCAATGACAACTCCCGCTATCAGCACTCCAATTATGGAGAAGAGAATAATGTTGTCGGTTTTCTTCTCTTCTTCGGTTTTCTCGGTTAGAGTGAAACTGACTGAGGTCACCATATCTTTGTTTATGTACACGTTCTGCTTCGAGTCATGATAACCCCATTTGGAAACGGTTACTGTATGACTCCCAACTTTCTCGAAGTCCTTGTATGGAGTGTCGCCGGCGTATTGTCCATCTACGTAAACCTGTCCGTCGGGAATCGATGTGACTTCCAGATAACCGTAAACGTAATTTGGCAGTAGTGAGAAATAAAAATCGCTTGACCCGGGCTGGACATTTATCGTCGCAGGACCATAAACAAGGTTCCTCTCCGTGTACACATACACAGTATGAGGACCGGCTTCAAGTGTTGTCGTAACCGGGGATTTGCCCATGAATATTCCATCGACGTAGACGTTGGCATCCTTTCTGTCTGCGTTTATCGTTGTTCTTACTGTGAAAGGAACATAGCTGTTGTAGAAGTAGGTGTAGCCCAATCCCCAGCTTGTGTTGAAAACCGGATCGATAACTACCGAAAGGTTGTTGATGCTCTGACTCAAGTAGGGAAACGGATATCTGTCGAAGAGAGAGAAGACGTTGCCCAGGAAGTTCAACGGAGATGTGGAAGCAACGACTACGATAGTCTCTCTTCCTCTCTGTGACTGGACCTGTAGATTGTACCTCGTTGTAGCTTTGTCGGTCGGCAAGGTGTAGGTTCTTCCACCCTGCAGATAGTTGTCTTGGTCATATACGTTTGGGAAGAGAACCTGAATCTGACCAGACGGATCGATGTCAAGAACTGCCACGTAAGCACTTCTATCTACTGAAAAAGATAGTCCGAGCGATTCACCGCCATAATAAGTTGATCCCATACCTTTGTTCAGACTTACGTTAACATTGATACTCGCCCCCGGTCTGCTCAAGAACATCAGCCCCTGTGGATCGTACGAAACCGAGGTTGCAAAAAGAGAAACACTTAAGAATACAATTGCTAAGAGCAAAGCCTTTTTCACGCTAATCCCTCCTCATCCCTTAGGTTTTTTATGGCATTGGCGATAATTCCTGCTGAGTTTGATAGTCCCTTTAATTCCGCTGACGACAGGCCTACCTTCAGAATCCTTTCAACTCCCTCTCTGCCAAGTATTGTGGGAACGCTGAAAGGAACATCCTTCAGACCTTCAAACTCCGGGTGAACGCTGGAAACAGTTAGAACTGAATGCTGGTTGTTGAAAATTGTTGAAAGCACTTTTGATACAGCCAGGCCTATTCCGTAAAATGTTGAACCCTTCTTTTCTATAATTTTGTAAGCAGCATTTTTAGTTTCTTCGAAAAGCTTCTGGAAGAGGTCAGCCTCGCAGTCTCTCCTGCAATTTCTGCAGAAGTCGGTTAGAGGAATTCCCGCAATGTCTGCGTGAGACCAGTTGACGATCTCGCTGTCACCATGTTCACCAAGAACATAAGCATGTACGTTTCTTGGGTCAAGCTGGCAGTGGTCTGCAATGCTCTGTCTGAGCCTTGCCGTATCTAGAGTCGTTCCAGAGCCTACTATCCTGTTTCTTGGTAAACCGGACGCTTTCCATGCCACCCATGTAAGAACGTCGACGGGATTCGTCACGATTATGAAAACTGGCTCTTTGCTGTAGGAAAGAGATTTAGCCACCGCTTCCTTCACTATCCTTGCGTTGTCCTTTAGAAGCTGTAGGCGACTCTCTCCTCCTTTTTGAGGTCTACCGGCCGTTATTACGACTACATCCGAGTCTGAAGAGACATCGTAATCTCCGCCATGAATTCTCATTGGTCTAACATAGGCATTGCCATGACTCAAGTCCATTGCCTGACCTTTGGCGAGTTCCCTGTTTATGTCAACAAGAGCTATCTCTCTTGCAACACCTTTTATCATCGATGCATAAGCTATTGACGAGCCCACCATACCGGCTCCGACTATCGTTACTTTCATCATACTCCTCCTGACAAGACCGTCTTGAACCAGTGACGGAATCTTGCTTCAAGGTCTGCCCTTTCTACTTTTTCAACGATTTCGCCTTTCACGAAAATCACTCCGCCTGAAGCCGTTCCAGCGATCCCAATGTCTGCTTCAGTGCCCTCTCCGATTCCATTGACCACACAGCCCATCACTGCAACCGAGAGGTCTGCATCTGTGTTGCCGACCCAGCTCTTGACTTTTCTGGCGAGAGCTTCGACATCTATTTCCGTTCTCGCGCAGGTTGGGCAGGAAATCACATCGACCCCCCTTCTCAGTTTCAGCGACCTGAGAATGCTCAACCCGACCTCGATTTCCTGAACAGGGTCGCCCGACATTGAAACCCTAATTGTATCTCCAATTTTGTTGAGCAAAAGCGTGCCAATACCGATTGACGACTTGACCGTCGAGTCCAAACCAAAGCCCGCTTCGGTAACACCTAGATGAAGTGGGTGGTCAGTCTTGTTGTAGAGGTATTTGTTTGCTTCAACCGTCTCAATAACTGAAGAGGATTTCAGCGATATCACAATGTCTTCGAACCCCGCGCTCTCAAGTATTTTAACTTGAGCCAGGGCGCTTTCTGCAAGGGCTATAGGTTTTTCGTACGAGCTGAATCTCTTGTCAAGAGAACCGGAGTTAGCTCCGACTCGTATTGGAACGCCATATTCCTTTGCGATTTTCACAGTTTCTTTGACTTTCCAATCTTGACCGATGTTTCCTGGGTTAATTCTCACCTTTGCAGCGCCGTTTTTGATCGATTCTACGGCAAGTTTATAGTCGAAGTGAATATCTGCTATGACAGGTATCCTGCTTAAAGAAGTGATCTCCTTCAGTACGGAAGCCGACTCAAAGTCTGGAACTGATACCCTTACCAGATCACAACCTGCATCTTCGAGCCTTTTGATCTGCTCAACAGTTTTGTTTACGTCAGAAGTCTTGGTGTTTGTCATTGATTGGACCGTGATTGGATTTCCTCCACCTATCAGAACATCTCCAACGCGAACGACCCCGCTCATAGCCACCTACCTATATCAATGAAAGTAATGTAAATCATGAACCCCATCAAGACCATGAATCCGATCACATTGATCAGACCCTCTATCTTTGGATCGAGCCTTCTTCTTGTAATCATTTCAATGAGGGCAAGCAACATTCTTCCACCGTCTAGTGCCGGAAAGGGAATCAGATTTATTACTCCCAGGTTGAGAGATATGAACCCAGCCAGGTAAAGGACTATTCTTAGTCCAAGACTGACCGCCTGATCAACTATGGTTACCAGTCCAATGGGGCCGGTGAATTCGTTGATGTTGGCTCCCCCGGTGAAGAGGCTCCCTACTACCTTAACCAGAGCTATCAATAGATTGTTTGCCCACTGAACGCCGAGACCTACCGCCTCCAATGCAGTATCGGGGTACCAATAACTGCTTCCTTGAGCAAAGGCTCCCGCCTCTTCGACCAGGGCTATCATCTCGTTTTTACTCACTGTCAAATTTATTAATTGACCTTCCCGTTCAACAGAAACAACGAATTCGTCGGGAAAGCCGAATTCGGCAAAGGAGATTTCTTTCCCGGTGAACTGAATCAAGAGCTCATCGGGCTTCAGAGCCAACAACTGACTCATCGTGGTTAGATCATAACTTGTTTCAGTCTTCATACCGTTGACTGAAAGCAGGATGTCTCCTTCTCTAAACTGTCCGTGGTCAATGGCAAGTTGAGGTTTGAAGTTTGCATAATAGATGCCCATTGCGTAGCGTTCCTCGGCAGGTGAATAAGTCAGGAGCGTTCCCGATAATGTAGAGCCATCTTCGAAGCCGAGTTTTATAGAACTTTCAGGCGAAAGAACACTTCCATATCCAACATAATCGCCGTTGAAGGTTCCGCCGTTTATTGAAGAGAGAATATCGCCTGGTTCTCCTGAAACACCTCCGATAACAAAGAAGGCTTCCTGGGGAAGAAGTTCAGGTATTATAGCGATCTCGATTTCCTTACCTTCCCTGTTCACAACAAGATCTATTCTCTCTCCTTTTGCTACTGCTTCACTCAAACGTGTATTGTCGATGAGAGTCTTTCCATTAACTGAAACGATTCGGTCTCCCGGCATCATTCCGGAAACTGCGGCAGGAGAACCAGGTTCGACTTTATCGATCTTGACCTCTTGAAAGCCCCATATTACTGCGACAAGAGAGAGAATTAAAAAGCCCAGAAGTAAAGAGAAAGCTGGACCGGCGAAGTAAATAATGAATCTCTGCCAGGCGGGTTTGTTCTGAATCTGCTCACTTTCCGGAATCGAGGAGTCGATAGTATCCAAGTCTTCACCTGCAGGTCTTACGTAACCGCCGATTGGAAATGCATTGATCCTGAAGGTCGTATTCTTTCCTTTTTTCGACCAGAGCTTAGGGCCCATTCCTATTGCGAATTCAAGAACTCTTACACCAAAAAGCCTCGAGAAAATGTAGTGACCAAGCTCATGGACAACTACTATTCCCGTCAGAATTAGAAGAAAGTATATTATTGCTAATAACATCTATCCACCTCTTCCTGAGCTAACTTTCTTGCAACGCTGTCAGTCTCGATTATTTGACTGTAGTCGACCGGATTTTGATCAGCGGTTCTTTCTACTGTCTTTTCAATTATATTGTAAATACCTCCAAAAGGCATCCGGCCATTCATAAAAGCTTCGACGGCAACTTCGTCTGCAGCATTATAGGCAATCTGTTTACTTACTACTCCACAGATCTCTCTCGCAAGCGTTAGAGCAGGGAACCTCTCTTTTGGTAACTCTTCAAGAATCATGGGGACATCGACAATACTTTGCTCGGGAATGGTTTGAATTCTTTCAGGATATGTAAGCGAGTAGGCGATCGGGATCCTCATGTCTGGTATGCCAGTGTGTAACTTCAAGACACCATCGCTATAAAGGATACCAGCATGAATAAAACTGTTTCTGCATATGTATGTGTCAATTTCATTAGTTTCAAATTCAAAGAGGTATTTGGCTTCAATCACTTCAAGTCCCTTGTTGACCATGGAGGCACTGTCGATCGTTATCCTGTTTCCCATTGACCAGACGGGATGCCTCAAAACATCTCTTATCGTTGCATCTTGTATCCTTTCTAAGGGCCAATCTCTTAATGCCCCGCCAGAAGCAGTTATTATAATTCTTTTCGGTCGGCGTGAACCATCGAGGAGCTGAAAAAGGCCGCTGTGCTCCGAGTCGACAGGAATCAGTTCGACGCCCTTTCTGGCACACTCTTTCAGGAGAAGATCTCCTCCACAAACAATAGATTCTTTATTGGCGAGGCAAAGCCTGTGACAGACTTCGATGGCCTTTAGGCTGAATCTTAGACCTGCGGCGCCGCTCACAGCCAGCAAAACATAATCGGGTTTCGATTCCTCAAGCATTCTTTCGATTCCCTCTTCCCCGTGGAAGAATAATGTTGCGGGAAAGGAATCTGTAAGGCTATCGCTTTTCTTTAGTGAGGCGGCAAAGGGCGGATGAAATTCAGAAAGCTGCTTCGAAAAAAGAGAAAGATTGTGGCCACAAGAAATGGCCACAATCTCAATATTCTCAATCCGATTTGCTATCTGGAGTGTTTGTGATCCTATCGATCCGGTTGAGCCAAGAATGGCCAGCCTTTTTTTCATGATGCAAACTTCTTCTTTATCTCGGCCGGTTCACCTGATGTCTCTTCGATGATCTTCTGAAGTTCGGCTTCAGATAAAGCCATGATCTTGGCAACCTTTTGCGAGACATTCTGTGGCTTTCCAGGAACACATTTCGCTATGTCTTCGTCTTTATTGGCAACCTTAATGGCAAAGGCAGCACATCCTGGCGAGCCGCACAAGGCGCAGTTGATGTTGGGAAGGACTGCGAAGATAACAGCTGCCCTTGGATTTTCTTTGAGTTTTTCCTTGTAACTATCGATTTCTTCTTGCGTTGGCCTTTGTATCTTTGGTGGAGCGGCTTTGACGGCTTTTCCTGAAGAAGCTAGTAGCTTCTCGAGAGTTTTTTCTGCATCCTCTTCATTTTCGTCGAACAAGGCGATGAGTTTGTCGATATCTGTGTCCAGAATGAGTTTTAACTTCTCAGGGACACCGGAGCGTTTACCTGGAATGCATCCTTCGATGGGGGCTTTACCTTCAGCAACAGCTTTGGCAAAGGCTGCGCATCCCGGGAAGCCGCAGGCACCGCAATTAGCACCAGGCAATGAAGCTTCGATAAGCGCTATTCGTGGATCTTTCTTGACGGCGAATTTTGCCGAAGCGAACGCTAGAAAAATACCTGCACCTACCCCTAGTACTGACATAAAGAGAACTGAATAGACTATTGTCACAGTAAACACCTCACAGTTTTACCAGGCCCTGGAATCCCATGAAAGCCATCGACAGCAGTCCGGCGGTGATCAAGGCGATAGCTGTCCCTTTAAAGGGTTCAGGAATTTCGGAGAGCTCCATCCTTTCTCTAATGGTTGAAAAGAGAATTAGAGCTAGGGCGAACCCCAGTCCGGCTCCGGCTGAATTCACTATCGTTTCCACTAGTGTGTAGTTTTGCTGGACATTCAGAAGAGCAAGGCCAAGAATCGCACAGTTTGTTGTAATAAGCGGTAGGAAGATGCCCAGAGCTTCGTAGAGTCCAGGGCTAGCCTTTTTAAGGAATATCTCAACAAATTGCACGAGTGTCGCGATTACGAGTATGAAGACAATTGTACGCAAGAAGGGTAACCCTAGGGCATCTAGCGCAATATTGAGTATCCAGGTGATTATCGAGGCCAGTATCATAACGAATGTAACGGCGATGCTCATTCCGACTGCTGTATCCGTCTTCCTTGAGACACCCAGGAAAGGACAGATTCCCAGGAATCTGGAAAGCACGAAGTTGTTTATCAAAATTGCCGATAGAAATATAAACACCAATCTGGTCGCCATCAGTCATTCCTCCTCATTTTTCTGCCTTTTTTACCTTGCTTCTCCTAATCCCCAAATAGTTGAAGAAGGCTGCGAGCATACCAAGGGCTATGAAGGCACCCGGGGGGAGGATCATGGCAAACATTTTCACATCAGAAAGATGGTAGCCGAAAATCGATCCGTTGCCAAGAAACTCTCTCACCGATCCCAGAAGAACCAGAGAGGCCGTGAAACCAAGGCCCATTCCTAGACCATCGAGGAAGGAACTGAAGACATCATTCTTCGAAGCAAAGGCTTCGGCCCTTCCAAGAATTATGCAGTTAACGACTATGAGGGGAATAAACAGTCCCAATGTCTTCCATAGATCATAGACAAACCCATGCATCAACATGTCGATCACGGTAACAAAGGAAGCGATTATTACTATGTAAGAGGGAATCCTTATCTTATCGGGAATGAATTTCCTCACAAGAGATATTGTGATGTTCGACAACGCAAGGACAGCAGTAGTTGCGAGTCCCATCCCCAAACCATTTTCGGCGCTTGTTGTAGTTGCGAGAGTGGGACACATACCAAGAACCTGAATGAAGGTCGGGTTTTGTTTCAAGATACCGTTTGCCAGAATCTTGAACTTCGATTCTGCCATCATCTAACACCTGCCTTATCAAGGAATTCGGAGATGGCGTTGAGAGAGGATGCGACGGCTCTTGGAGTGATCGTTGCACCGGTCATCACATCGCTGACTGTCACTATCCCGTCTTCCCTCTTTCTTGCATCTATCTGGTCACCCACAGGGGTTACTCCAGCATCTTTGTCAACCCTTATGCCTTTGTCAAGTCCCTCTTTACTTACAGGATAGAACCTCTTCTGGACATCGGCATTTGCAATATTTGCTCCAAGTCCTGGAGTCTCCTGAGAGTATTCTAGAACCTTGATTCCATTTAACTTGACCCCATCAGGCTCCTTTACAAAGGCTGCCATTGATTTCACGTCGCCTCCGTAACCAACCGCGATACCAATCGCAATGAAGATCTCCGTGCCATCTTCTTTAACGAATTTGTAAGCAGGGCTTTCAACCTTTCCCTGATTGTCCTCGGTCCTGTAGATTATCCCTTCAGAGGGGGAAAATCCTTGGGGAAGCCACTCGAATTTAGCGAGCTCGGTAGCTGTTTGCGGGATGCTTTCTTCGTCAATTAACAACTCACCTGTATCTGAATCCGTAAGAACTTCTCGAATCGCCTTCAGCTTTGCGCCAAGCTCTGCGTTGGCTATAGGTTCTTCAACTATCGTATAGACTACCGATAGAACCAGGGCGGCGATAATCGTAATAACCATCAGAGTAATCCCGGTCTTCAAGTAATCACGCATTGCTCTTCACCTTCTTTGGCTTTCCAAATATCCTGGGTTTTGTACCCATATCGATTAGAGGTACAAAAGCATTCATGACCAGGATCGCAAAAGAAACTCCTTCGGGATAACCGCCAAACAACCTGATTATCATTGTCACTGCGCCACAACCAACTCCAAAGATCACGTGGCCTTTGATCGACATGGGACTTGTCACCATGTCGGTTGCCATAAAAAGAGCCCCCAGCATTAATCCGCCGCCAAAGACGTGATAAAGAGGTGAACCGAAGCCGGGATTAACTCCATTGAAAATTGCGGCCATAATAACGACAGTTCCAATGTATGCAACTGGTATGAAAGGAGAGACTCTCTTTCTGAACAGCAGCCATCCAAAACCAAGGAGTAGGAGCAGAGCGCTGACCTCACCAAGTGATCCTGGAATTGTTCCTAGAAACATCTCCTGCAGAGAAAAGACTCTTGGTCCGCCTTGCTTCAATATCGCCATTGGAGTTGCTGTAGTCTGCATATCGAAAGGACTCAACCACGTAGTCATCTGAACGGGAAAGGATATCAGGAGAAAGACCCTGCCAACTAGGGCGGGATTAAAGAAATTCTTGCCTAGCCCACCAAAGACGGCCTTCGCAATTACGATGGCCACAAAGACACCGATAAGAGCTTGCCACCACTCCACGGCGACAGAGAGATTCAGAGCGAGAAGCAGTCCGGTGACGGAACCGCTGAGATCCGGTTTGAAGTTCTTCTTCCTTCTAATGAACCGCATGACAAAGAAGTCAAGTACCTCGGCGCCGGCTGTACAGACAACTATCAGGACAAGTGCCTTCAAACCGAATGAAACTACGGCCCATACAGCCGCTGGAGCGAGGGCGATGAGGACATCGAGCATAATCTTTCTTACGCTGTCTTCTGATCTCAGGTGAGGTGCTGCCATCATTGAGAGCTTCACTTCTTCGCACCTCCCTTGAGACTCCTGTAGACTTTCTTATTGAGCTTGAAGTTCTTTACGAGTTCTATGTTTGCTGGGCAAACATATGAGCAGCTTCCGCATTCTATACAGTCCAGGAGTCCGTTCTCTACCTGTTTGTCATACAATCTATTCGTACCATAGAGATTCAGCAAAAATGGCTGGAGGTTCATCGGGCATACGGTTGCACACTTCCCGCATCTTATGCAGGGGAACTCTTCAAGTGGATCGCTCTTCATAAGCAAAGTGATCCCCGAAGTGCCTTTTACAGTCGGGACGTCTATCTTGGGGACAGTGATTCCCATCATAGGACCACCAAAGACAATTCTCTCAACGATTTCCTGTGCGCCGCCGGCGTATTCGATCAATTCGCTGGCCATAACACCAATACGCGAAATAACGTTTAATGGCTTCTTTATTCCTTCGCCGGTCAGTGTGACTCCTCTTTCTACAAGCGGATGGCCAAGTTCAACAGCTTCGTAAACTGCAAATGCTGTTCCTATGTTGTCAACAACGACACCCACGTCGAGCGGAAGTCCTCCTGAAGGCACCTTCCTCTTCGTAAGAGCATAAATAAGCTGCTTCTCGGCACCTTGCGGATATTTCGTTTTCAATCTCTTCACCTGAATTGGAGTAGACCTCGCCGCCACCTCCATTTGTTCTATGGCCTTTTGCTTATTGTCTTCGATGCCAATTACAGCGTTATCAACCTTAAGCGCTCTCATAATCGCTAGAATGCCTCGAACTATTCCCTCGGAGCGTTCTAGCATGTACCTGTAATCTATGGTCAGATAGGGTTCGCACTCTGCTCCGTTCAGAATGAGAAGGTCGATCTTCTTTTCTTTTGGGGGAGAAAGCTTGACGTTCGTAGGGAACATGGCGCCACCCAGACCAACAATTCCTGCGTCCTTTATCCTCTGGATAATTTCCTCGGGCTCGAACTGCTCGTAAGGCTTTGCAGGTTCTAGAAGTTCCCACTCTTCTTCGCCCGATTTTTCTATAACAATTGCATCGTCAGGTTTTGAAAGAGTCGGATGGTAGTACTTTGCGATCTCCTTGACTTCACCTGTCAGAGGAGAATGAAGATTTGCGGAAATGAAACCACTGGCCTCCGCAATCAATTGACCTGTCTTTACGCTGTCTCCAACGTTCACAAGTGGTTTAGCAGGAACACCGGCGTGGTTTGCAAGAAATACATAGACCCTTTCGGGAAGCGGCAGAACGCTCAGACGGGAATCTTTAGACAGTTCCTTTTTCTCTGGCGGGTGCACCCCTCCTCTGAAGGTAGGCAACCTCATTTAGTTATCACCTCTCAACCTTAATCAATAGATGTTTGCCTTTCTGGGATCCCGAATATCATGAAAGAAACTTCGACTCAAAAAATGACTGGGATTAACAAACAAAAGGAGCGGTCGCTCCGCTCCTATTATAGTACAATGTTTGAGTCTTAACTTAATCTAAAACTACTTTCTGGTTATTCTTCCGCTATCTGGGTAAGAGGTTATCGGGCTGATCTCTCCAACAAACTCGACTACAACGTCGGCGAGAACGAATCCAGTGTCGTAACCTGAGAGGCCAGCAAGAATTTCATAACCGTCACCGCCAGAGGCAAGGTAGTTATTTGTAGCCAGTTTGTACAACTTGTTATCATCAATAGGTTCTCCGTTTACGAGAATATCCTTTGCTTCTTTGTTCTCAATTACATAAGTTACTCCACTTACCTGAGCCATCGCTCCCTGCCCCGCTTCTCTCGTTGCCGTGTACTGGAGAATCTCTCTGAGAGCGGTGCCGGGTACTTCCAAAACGTACAGCGTGTTTCCAAACGGAAGAACTGTAAGAATGTCGCGATACGTTATTGGACCAGCCTCTATGGAAGCTCTGATTCCACCAGAATTTGTCAAGGCTAGATCAGCACCGGTTTTCCATACCATTGCGTCACATATCAAGTAACCAAGGTTCGTGTCCTGTGACCTTACTACTCCTCTATCCCCCTCGAGTCTTATCGCGGTCTCTCCGACAACGATATTAAGAGCTTCTCCGCCGGCCTTCTTGAAGTAATCAAGCACAGTTGCCACGGCGAAGTCCGGTTCGATCTCTTCGGCGATAACCGGGAGATTTCTGAAGGAAACGAAAATGACCGTATCATCAACGATTTCAAGTTCGAGCTTGCCAAGATTCTTCGCCCATTCTCCTGCCGATACGATTATTGTCTCGTTGATTATCTCAGGCCTTTCGTAGAAAGTGTGGCTATGACCGTCGACAATGACATCGATACCGTCAACCGCTTTCGCAAGCTCCCAGGAATTGGGGCCGGCAAGCACGGGATTGCTTCCCATGTGAGTGAGCGCAATTACGATATCCGCCTGAGCCTCGAGTTCAGGAATGATCTCTTTGGCAACTTCAATTACGTCTTTCCACTCGTAGTCTTTCGCATAGAGGTACTCAAGGATTTCCGTTTCTTGAGTCGTAAACCCAACGATGGCTACCTTTATTCCTCCGACTTCCGTGATCATATATTCCTGGAAGGCCGGTTCACCATCCTTGTAGATATTTGCGCTTAAGAACGGGAAATTTGCGATTTCCATCTGTTTCGCAAGTACGGAAGCATCGTTATCGAATTCGTGATTACCGATGGCCATTGCGTCTAGCTTCATCAGGTTGAGGGCTACTATATCGGGTGCAGCGTCCTGCAAATCCGATTCGGGGACACCGGTGTTGATATCTCCGGCATGCAGGAATAGAGTGTTGGGATTCTCAGCCCTGACCTGATTTACCAGGGTGGTTATAGCCGCCAGTCCACCGTAATCACCTTCCGGCCAGATATGTCCGTGAGTGTCGTTGATGTGCAGAATAGTAAGCTTCTGGCCCATCACAAATACTGCCATGATCAGCAACAGGGTAATAAGCAGAACTTTCTTCATAACTCATACCTCCTTATGAAATATCGGTGATATTGCCAACGATTTCAAAATCGAAGGATTTCTCTCCTTCAATTATATGGTAATTTATTATCTCTATTTTTGCGCAGTTTGAATAAACTGTCCTTGAACTTTTTTCCATTTGAAGGCCATTGATTTCCGTTTCTTCGGGCTCTGCAAGGTATATGGATTTGATAGTCAGTGCGAGTCTGAAGTACCATGAACTTAGCCTTCTTGAGACCATTATAGTATCCACTGGTGCCAGTACCGTAACCATCGCAGTACAGACTATCAGAATTGCGATGAGCAGTGTAAAAGAAGCTACTCCCTTACGCTTTGGGGGAAATGGTTTTACCGCCTTCAACATCTCCCTCAAAATCCTCCTCTCTAACGTGATTGAGAATGGCACTGTTCTTTCCTATCTTTGTGTTTTGTGGAATAACCACGTCAGATCCGACGACTACGATTCCCGCGTTATAGATGTGAGGCTGCGTCTCGTGTGGAACTTCATCTCCATAGCCGAGAACTACTCCGTCCTTCACAAACGTTCCTTCACCGACTATTCCTCGTTCTATAACAACGTTTCTGCCGATCTTTGAATTTGTCATAACCACAGAGTTTTTCACGAGCGAGCCCTCGCCAATCTGAACTCCTTGAAAGATTACAGAGTTTTCGACCCGTCCGTAGATCTCCGCGCCTTCGTTAATCAAAGAGTTTCTTACGTATGAGCTCGTGCCAACGTAGGCAGGCAGATACTCCTCGGTTTGAGTATAGAACCTCCAGGAGGGATCGTGAAGATTGAATGGAGGGATGGGCCTGGTCAGTTCGATATTTGCCTCCCACAATGATTCAATTGTTCCGACGTCCCTCCAGTAACCCTCGAAAACGAAGGCAAATAGTTTCCCGGCGTTGTCTTGGACGATTTTTGGCAAGATATTCTTTCCAAAGTCGTTGTCGCTTTCGGGGTCCTTCTCGTCTTGTATAAGTCTTTCACGCAGGAACTTCCAGTCAAAGACATAGATGCCAAGAGAGGCGAGATCCGACTTTGGTTCCTTAGGCTTCTCCTGGAAATCCGTTATCTTGTTCTCGAAATCCGTAATCATCATGCCGAATCTGTGTGCCTCAGAAAGCGGCACGCGCATACATGCTACGGTTCCAGTTGCGCCCTTGGAGAGATGATAATCTATCATCTCGTTGTAATCCATTGAATAGATATGATCGCCAGAGAGTATTACAAGAAGTTCCGGGTCAAAATCATCAACGAAATCAATGTTTTGGAAGACTGCGTTAGCAGTTCCCTTGTACCAGTTTGAGTCTCCTTGAGCTATAAATGGAGGGAGGATTACAACTCCACCGTCCTTTCTGTCGAGATCCCAGGGACGACCAATCCCAATGTGACGGGAAAGAATGTGGGGCCTGTACTGAGTAAGAACACCGACTGCCGTGATACCGGAGTTGACGCAGTTGCTCAAAGAAAAGTCAATGATTCTGTACTTCCCGCCGAAAGGCACTGCCGGTTTTGCAACCTCATCAGTGAGCAAACCGAGTCTCGTCCCCTGTCCGCCGGCTAATATCAATGCAACAACCTTCTTGGCCATACAATCACCCCGCCTAAATTACGCCGTGTTTTTCGATCACAGTGGGATCTTCGGCTTCACCGACAAAACTTCTTCCCAGCCTCACGGTGCAGTACTTGTCCATAATGACGTTCTCTATATAAGCTCCCTCTTCAACCAAGCAACCCTCAAGAAGAACTGAATTCTTCACAGTTGCGCCCGCCATCACTCTCGTATCTCTGAATAAGACTGAATCCTCTATTCTTCCACCTATTACGCATCCATCGGCAATCACAGAGTTATTCATATATGCAGTTCCGGTGATCTTTGGAGGTGGAAGATCCTTCAATTTGGTGAAGACTCTGCCGTTTTCGTAGAAGAGCTCCCTCCTTATTTCAGGATTAAGTATGTCGAGGTTCGTTCTGAAATAGCACTTTTTACTCAGCTTAATATCCCGCCAATACCCATTGTACCTGTATTCTCTAACATTCAATGAAGAAAGATTCGGAGAAATTATCCCTTTCACAAGCTCATTTTCACCATTGGGGACCGCAGAATAGAGCAGTTCTCTCAATAAAAACTTGTTAATGAAATATATGTCAAGCGCAACACAGTCGCCTTCTTGCGGGTTTTCCGCAATCTTTTCCTTTTCGATCCACTTGACAACTCTTCCGTTTCTACAGACCACTCGGTCCATTCCTTCCATACCGCATTCGCCTTCTTTGTTGCCTGTCAAAACGGTTATATCGGCAGCCGTGTCAAGATGGTATCTGAAGATCTTTGCTAGATCAGTCTTGAAGATGTGATCTCCTGAGCCGATCAGCACCGAGTCCTCATTGCCTCTTCTAAGAATGTTTATGTTCTGGAAGAGAGCGTCTGCAGTTCCCTTGTATCCCATGGAAGGATTGTCCGGAGAGTAATAAGGCTGCAGTATGAAAAGTCCTCCCTGTTTTCTATCTAGGTCCCATTCCTTTCCCGAACCTATATGGTCCATCAGGCTTCTCGGACTGTACTGCGTGATTATCCCAACCTTTGATATCCCAGCGTTGACCATATTGCTGAGCGTGAAATCAATGGATCTGTACTTTCCGTAAACTGGCAGTGCAGCGCTGGCCCTAACCTGAGTAAGAGGAGTCAAGTACTCACCCCGCCCGCCTGCTAGAATTATGCCGAGAACTTTCATATGATCACCGTATTCCAGATCTGGATACGGCCTCCCTCCCTTCTGTACGAATTTGTCATTCAGTATTCCATTAGTGGCAGGTTTGTCATAAGAGAGACCCGTGGCAAAGAGAAGTCGCCCACTCCATCAAGATAATTTTGCAAAAAATGAACGGCGTTGTCAAAGGCCTCTTTGTACAATTCATGGAACGTCTTCTTGCTTTCCCAACCGGCAAAACTGTGGAACCAGGGCTTCATTGCAAGATTCAAAGGATCGGGATGTGTATCTTCAAAGAAGGCCTCTTCAGGAGAACCCTCTCTTATGCTAAATCGTTTCAGAATCAAGGCCAATCTTGACCTTCCGTAAAGACCTTCAAAATAGTTATTCATCGACTCTACTGCCCTTTGAAAAGAATAGCCCTTTAGTCCATAGAACTCGAGCGATATATCACGGTACAGGTCTTCAAGCGCTGCAGGAAGGGATCCAGAGAATTCCGCCTTTGGATCGAGATCGAGAATGTCAGCCTCAATTCTATCTTTAAGAATGACCTTATCAATCATTGTCTCAAGCTGACGATATTTGTAGCCGTTTCCCGCTCGTGCTACGATATAGTGGTTCACGGTGGCATCTAGAAAGTAATGGCAAATTACTCCAAGCGTGTAAAAGCGCGAGATACCCCCAGCTCGCTCGCAAAGTGCGATTGCAAATTCGTCGCACCTGATAGTATGAGAAAACCTCCAGAGCGAAAACTCCGGATCGTCTTTGGAGCAATATAGTCCGGGATCCGTAAAGAGGCATCCAAGATTGAACTCCTCTCTTTTGTCGGCTTCAAGATCGAGTCCTATCTCTTCCAGAACATCTTTTCCGTACATGATGTGAGTCCAGAAGCTGGGCAAGAAAATTCACTCCTTCTCCACCAAACCCCACAGACACTTCAAATAAAGACTCTCAGGAACCTCTACAAGCCAAGGATGATCAGGCGATTGCAGCGTGATCGTCAGATGAGAAAACGTAATACCAGTGCGTTCCGTCGATCTTCTTACAGACTCTACCAAATGATCGATGCCAATATTATAGGCGCATGTGCACAGCCCCAACACCCCCCCATCCTTCACCAGTGGCAGAGTGCCCTCTACAAGTCTTTTGAAAAGTGAAATTCCATGCGGAAGCTCTTTTCTGTGCTTAACAAAGGATGGCGGGTCCACTACTACTATATCAAAATAATCCTTCTTTTCAAATCCAGCAAGGAAGTCAAGAACATCGCTCTGAACGAACTGCAGCTTATTATCCAGCTTGTTCACTACCGAGTTCATTCTTCCCTGCTCTAGGTCGTCTCCCGATTTGTCCACACAGATTGCATCGGCTCCAGAACACGCCATATTTAGACCAAAACCTCCTGTGAAGGAAAACAGGTCGAGGCCTTTCTTTAGAGACAGTTCTTCCGTTATTTTCCTGCAGAACGTTCTCGAGTCTCTCTGATCATAGAAAAAACCAGTCTTCTGGCTATTCTTGACATCTACAAGATACTTCAGGCCGTTTTCCTCGATTTCGATTGAATCCGGTACCTCACCAAAGATCAGGCCCGTGTGTCTCTCAATCTTCTCGTCGACTCCCATTTCGAAGTCACTGCGTTCGTAGATTCCATTAGGTTTAACAATGTCCCTGAGGAGTCTCAAAATCATTTCCCTTTTTTGCTGAATGATAAGATTTCTGAACTGTATTGCAATAATCTCTCCATATCGATCGATTACCAGTCCAGGAAGCCTGTCGCCCTCACCGTGAACAAGTCTGTAAAAAGGTCTGCTGAAAAGCCTTTCTCTCTTCCGTAAGGCATTGCTCAACAGACGTCCAAAGAAGCCTTCTCCAAGCTCCTCATCCTTATTAGTGAGAACCATGATTGCCCGACTTGAAAAGGGACTGAAGAATCCCTTTCCCAGGAATTCATAACCGGCCGAGAACACATTGACTTCGCATACTTTGTCTGTTGGGCCTTCGAGTGACATGATTTCGTCCTTGAAGATCCAAGGATAAGAATTAAGGACCTTTCCCTCCTTTCCTTTTTTTATTCGAGCAATTAGCATTAAAGCTGGCCTTCAATCACGAGTGAGTAATCGTTGATCTCACTTTCATCAAAGAATATCCTTGCCTCTCGCTCGGCACTCTCGACAGAATCCGAAGCATGAATCAGGTTCTTTCGAACTGAAACACCAAACGAACCTCTAATGCTTCCGGGGTATGCCTCTGTCGGATCGGTCTTTCCGACCAAAACTCTAAGTCTTTTTACGGCATCTTCACCTTCTAGAATCATCGCCACCACAGGGCCGGACTGCACGAACGCCAGCAGGGGTTCATAAAACTCCTTTCCGGCGTGTTCTCGATACAATTCTCTTGCTCTCGATTCTGAGATCCTGAGCATTTTCAGGGCGACGATTTTAAAGCCCTTTTCTTCGATTCTCCTTATTATTTCGCCGACAAGACCTCGCTGTATCGAGTTTGGCTTTAGATATGCAAATGTTCTCTCCACAATACTTCCCTCCGCTCAAAAACTATATTCGTTGCTATAATTAAAACATGCAGTGGTTCGATGGAGTAGTTAACGATAGACTTTCCCGACTCTTGACGCGCAGTTCGGGCATAAGTATTACTTTGGTGGGCAGGGACAGCGAATACCTGAAAGTCCTGGCAACGTCGATAGTTGAAGGCGATCCGAAATGGAGTAAAAGGCGATACGTAGAAGATTTTCTTCTGATCGAGCCTGAAAGCGGAAACATAGGCATCGATAGAATTCGCGACATAGAAGAAATCATGCTTCATAGACCGTCGGGAGACGGGAAGAAGTACGTGCTCATTCATCAATGTGAAAGGATGACAGATGAGAGTGCTAACGCTTTTCTGAAAATCCTTGAAGAGCCTCCCAGTTTTGCAACCCTCATCATGACGACAACCTCCTGGCAGTCCCTTTTGCCGACAATTAGGAGCAGAACCGTTTCGATGAGGGGCGAGGTTCCGAGAGAATTGATGGATGAACTCAGAGCAAAGTACGGAAAACGTGTTCCGGAAATCTTTGCAGCTTCGAGGGAGAACTTCACCATCTTAAGATACTTTCTAGAGCAGAATCCCGATTCAGTCGAGTCCGCTTCTTTTGAGGTTCCTTCAGATCTTGACGGTCTGGTTGAACTGATTAAGGAGGATGTCTCGGAGAGTTTCGAATCGATTGTGAGAAAAAGAAGAGCATTTGTAGCTCTCAGTAAAAATTTCATATCGACTGACAGTTTTTTCTCGACTTTCAGACGGGTTTCCTCTGTCTTCACCGGCTCCGGATCATTCGAGAGGGCTCGGGAATTAGTGAAGGTTGTCAGAAGCATTTTGAGCGACGCGGTTATTGCTTCAGTAAATCCCAGCAGTAAGTCGGTTACTAACCTTGATCTGATAGAATGGCTAGTAGACTTCGATTTGGGAAAGGAAATTATGACGGATTTCATTTGGTGCGACAGGTTTCTGAGACAGAGAACATCTTCACTGAGTTCTACGTTAGTTGCTTTAAGAGCTCTAAATTCGCTTTCCAGAAACCTTTTGAGAAGAGAAAACGGAGGTAATTGAGATGCCTGAGATATATGGAACGGTGTACGGAGTGGAATTCCACCCTGTTGGGAAACTCTATCAGTACACATCGAGTGAGGGACTGTTGAAGCAGGGCGACTATGTATTGGCAATTAGCGAATTCGGACTCGATGTAGGCAAGGTGATGTACGGCCCTGTTGAAATCAGGATTGATGATTCGAAGGAAGAGCTGAAGCCGATTGTCAGAGTTATGACTGACGAGGACTGGGAAACTGACTCTAAGAATAAAGAAGAGGCAAAAGAGGCAATGAAGACTTGTCAGGAACTGATAGAGAAACACTCGCTTCCAATGAGACTGTTAGAGGCGAGATACATGTTTGACCGTTCGAGAATCGTCTTTTATTTTGGCGCCGACAGCAGGGTTGACTTCAGAGAACTCGTGAAGGACCTTGCGCGGGCGTTCAGAACGAGAATAGAACTGAGACAGGTAGGTATACGGGACGAGGTTAAGATGAAGGGTAGCCTTGGGCTTTGCGGTATGACGGCTTGCTGCGTTCGTTTCCTCAGGCAGTTTGAAAGCATAACTCTCAAGCATGCGAAAAAGCAGCAGTTGTTGATAAATCCTGCAAAGATCTCTGGTAGATGTGGAAGGCTGCTTTGCTGCCTTTCGTACGAACAGGAACTTTACGAGAATGAGCTCAAAGATATTCCGGATGAGGGTTCTCTTGTTGATTATGAAGGAAAGACCTGCAAGGTCTTGACAGTCAATATTTTCATGAAGATCATTACTCTTGTGTCCGATGACGGACAGATGTTGAAGGTTCAGTTTGAGGATTTCAGAAAGAGTCAGAGAGCAATCATTCAGGACACAAACCCTGATGAGCTTATAAAGAACAGGGATGAAGATATTTCTATTGACGACTGAAGGATGAATGGAGGTTGGATATGGCGGGATTACGAACGAGAGAAGAATTGAAAAGACTTGAAGATCTTGGAAGGATATGCAGAGGTGACATCATAAAAATGACCACGGTAGCAAACTCAGGTCATCCCGGTGGTTCGATGTCATCGATAGACATCTTCCTTTCGATCTATGATTTTGCAAAGAATGATCCGAATAAACCATTTGATCCTGAACGCGACAGGGTTATTGTAAGTCACGGTCACACATCGCCGGGTGTTTACTCGACCCTCGGAAGGCTGGGCTTTGTTGATATCGATGAAGTAATTGCTGGCTTCAGACATCCAGGCTCGATATTTGAGGGTCACATAACAAGGGGAATTCCTGGAGTAGAATGGACGACTGGAAATCTCGGGCAGGGACTGTCGGTCGGTGTCGGTATGGCCTTAGCATCAAAGCTGAGTGGTAAGAACAATAGAGTCTTTGTTGCAATGAGCGATGCCGAGCAGGCGAAGGGTCAGGTTGGAGAGGCCAGAAGAACTGCCGTGAAGTGCGGGCTTGACAATCTGGTTGTTGTCATAGATTACAACGATGCTCAGATTTCGGGGAGAGCCCACAACATTATGTATGTCGACATTAAGGCCAATTATCTTGCCGATGGATGGAAGGTAATTGAGGTGGACGGCCACGACTATCTGGAACTGAACGAAGCTCTTGTCGAGGCTGAAGATTCAAAGGGGCCCGTGGTAGTTATTGGAAAGACAATCATGGGAAAGGGAGTTTCCTTCATGGAAGGCGATGTTTCTTACCATGGGAAACCTCTGGACTTTGAAAAAGCCGCTTTAGCTCTTGCCGAACTGGGTCTTGAGAACGATATCGATAGATTCGTTCAAATGAGAAAAGTTCTTCCTTCTTATCACGAGCCGGTTCAGGCAATAGACGAAGATGTCAAACCTTTCACGGGGGATCCTATAGTCTATCCAGTTGAAAAGAAAACCGACAATAGATCTGCTTTCGGAAAGGCGGTTGGAGATATTGGAAGACTGAACAAAGGCAAACTTCCAGTGATGGTTGTAGACTGTGACCTGAAACCTTCAACGAAAGTGAGCGAGTTTGAAAAAGTCTGGCCTGAAAACTTCGTTCAGATTGGTGTTCAGGAACATAACGCAGCGACATTGGCCGGTGCCGCTTCGGTGTGTGGTGTCCTAACCTTCTTCGCAGACTTTGGAGTGTTCGGTGTCGATGAGACTTATAATCAGCAGCGCCTAAACGATATAAACAAGGCAAACGTAAAAGTTGGAGTGACTCACGTGGGAATCGACGTGGGTGAAGACGGAAAGACTCACCACTGTCTTGATTACATAGGAGCTCTAAGAAATTTCTACGGCTTCAAACTCATAGTGCCTGCCGATCCAAATCAAACTGACAAAGCGGTAAGATTCATGAGCGAGACGAAAGGGAACTTTGTTATCGCCATGGGAAGATCTACAATGAACCCAGTGGCCGATGAAAATGGAAATCCTTTCTTCGGAGAGGAATATAAATTCGAATATGGAAAGGTCGATGTAATAAGAAAGGGAAAGGATATTACCCTCGTCACGACGGGTCAGGTGACTCACCACGCAGTTAAAGCTGCCGACGAGCTTAGATCTCACGGAATAGAAGTCGCTGTTCTAAACGTGAGCTGTCCTCTTGGAGCGAATTTTGACAGCGTAAAGGAGTTCTTCTCCTCTATTGTTATTTCTTTAGAAGACCACAATGTGGCAAGCGGTCTCGGTTCAATCCTCGCTGACTACCTAGTAGGCTCTGGAATTATACCGAAAAGTTTCGAGAAGATCGGTGTCGAGAGATACATGTTCTCCGGAGACAACGAACTGCTTTATGATCTCGCAGGTTTGTCCAGCAAAGCAATAGTCGAAAGGATCAGGGGTATCATTAAATAATGCTAAGCGCTGAAGAAGAAAAGCTGATAGAAAAGTTTTGCAGAATCAATGGAATTGAAGCAGACAGAGAGCTCGTTTTTAGGGCTCTCTGTCATTCCTCATTCACAAATGAGTTAGCCCAGAATGGGGAGAGAACCCTTGAATCGAATGAAAGAATGGAGTTTCTCGGAGACGCCGTTCTCGAACTCTCCCTTGCCAAGACTCTCTACAATGAGTATTATCTGACTGAAGGAGAGATGTCGAAAATAAGGGCAATGGTAGGAAGTGAGAAGGTTCTCTCCAGCGTTGCGAAGACCATGAGAATCGGCGACTTCATATTTCTGGGAAAGGGGGAAAGGCAAACCGGAGGGGCAGAACGAGACTCTATTCTGGCAGACGCCTTTGAAGCGGTCCTTGCTGCAATCTTCCTGACTGGAGGTCTCGGGGTTTCGGTGGAGTTCGTTCAATCGAAACTTTCGGATTACATCGAGAGAGCCGTAGAAGGAGAGCTGATTCTTGATTACAAAACCTCTCTTCAAGAGTTGACCCAGGCTCGCTTTGGTTCAAGGCCTTTGTATGAGACTCTCCTCGACGAAGGTCCGCCGCAGGAGAAATGGTTCAAAGTCGGTGTCTTTCTTGATGGGAGTTTAATGGGCGAAGGAGAGGGGCGCACGAAAAAGGCTGCCGAACAACTGGCAGCAAAGCACGCCCTTGAGATTCTGAAAAAGTCGGGGGCGAAGAAATGAGATACAGACACTTGATTGCTTTTGTAACGCCCGAGGAAAGTGATTCGATCGAGGGGATGAGCTGGAACGAAGGCTTCACAAATCTATACTTCGAGGAAATCGAAGGTTCTGGAATCTCATTGCACGTTCTTCTTGAAGAAGGAGAGGAAGTCCCGGCTTTTCTTCGCGAGATAGAGTTTTCAGATCTCGGCTTCAGCGAGGAGAGAGATTGGTTTCAAAAGTGGAAGGAGACCTTAGTCCCGTTCAACTTGTGCGACGGGTTCGAGGTCATTCCCCTGGAAGAAGAAAAGATGGTCGGTTCAGGAAAAATCGGAATCATTCCGGGAATGGCCTTTGGTACCGGGTTACATGAATCTACGAGACTTGCCGCCGCTATTCTCAATGAAACCGTGAGAGAGGGTTTAAAAGTGCTCGATGTTGGCTGTGGAACCGGTATTCTCTCAGTGATTGCTGCCAGGAAAGGTGCTGCAGCTGTAGTTGCCCTCGATATAGACGAGCACTCTATCGAAAAGACAATCGAAACCGCGCGAATCAACGAGGTCTCGATAGAAGCAAGACTGTCGGATTTTCTTTCTGCAGTGAAGCCGGGAGAGCGTTTTGATCTCATAGTCTCAAATATGATCGCTGAATTGTTGATGAAATTTGTTTTGGATCTTCCAAAGTTTCTTACTGAGGATGGGATGGTAATCCTTTCGGGGATCTATAAAGACAAGTATCGGGAAATAGAGAGCCTCGCAGAAGAGGAGTTTTCGATTGAGAACGTCAGGGAAGATGGAGATTGGAAAGCAATAACATTGAAAAGAAAATAGTTTCGCTTCAACTCGGAAGAGCTGTGAAGAATGATTTTACAGTTGCCAGGCTTTGCAATTGGGGCTTTCCTCAAGTAATCGAGTCCTCGCTTATCTCTGATGGCAGGCCTTTTCCAACCCTGTTCTGGCTTACCTGCCCTTTCTTGAAAGGAGAGGTTTCCAGGCTTGAGAGTAAAGGAATGATCTCTCATCTCGAGAAGAGGATTGAGCAGGACAAATCCTTCGCGACCGCTTTTCTCGGTGCACATCGTGAGACAACACTGCTTAAAGAGAAGATACTCTGTGAAGCCTCTGTGTCGGGGGAAAGCCGAAGACTCCTTCTTGATAGAGGTATCGGGGGAATCAGAAATCTGAAGAAAGTGAAGTGTCTTCACCTTCACCTTGCGAACTACCTTGGTGGGATCGATAACCCCGTGGGAAGAGAAGTCTGGAATCTTCTAGAGAAGAAACAGTGTTCTTCAACTAAAATAATCTGCAGAGAGTTGCTGAGAGAGAATGAATGAAGCGATACTCAACAAAGCCAGTCAGCTTCCGGAGGAACCGGGAGTCTACATATTCAAGAACGAGAAAGATGACGTCGTCTACGTTGGCAAGGCCAAAAAACTGAAAAGGAGAGTCCTCTCATACTTCAGAGAATCAACCTGGTCAAAGAATGAAAAGGCAAGGTGTATTGCAGAAGAGGCGGAAGATCTCGACTTCATAATGGTTACGTCGGAGCGAGAAGCTCTCCTTCTCGAAGCAAATCTGATCTTCAACAAGAAGCCGAAATTCAACGTCTTGCTCAGAGATTCGCGTACCTATCCCTATATTTACATTTCGGCTGATCAATACCCATATCTAGCGATTACGAGGACAAAAGAGCTTGAAGGTTCTTATTTCGGTCCGTATACCAGCGCAGGCCTTGTAAGAAAGCTGCTTGAATTTCTCCAGAAAGTCTTCAAAATCCGTACGTGTACTTATGAACTTAGCAGAGTCAAGAAACCATGCTTTCTCTATCACTTGAAGATGTGTTCGGCGCCCTGTGTAGAGAAAGTCTCCCCCGAGGAGTATCGAGAACAGCTTTCGGCGTTGATCGAGTTTCTAGAAGGAGACACATTGAAGGTAAGGGAAGCACTCTTGAAGAGAATGGCGGTGCTCTCTGAGGCGCTGCAGTTTGAGAGAGCTGCGGAAATAAGGGATATTCTCTCGACAATGGACGATCTTTATGCCTTCCAGGGTGTTGAAGCCCCACTGGATCTTAAGGCAGATGTTCTGGCCGTTTCGGCCGGACTGGCAGCGTTGCTTCAAGTGAGGGGCGGCATGCTACTAGGAAAACTGATTTTCGATTTTCCAGAGGGAACTCCGATAGATTTCATCACGCAGTTCTACTACGCCAAGGGAAACAGGATGCCAAAGGCCTTGATCGTAACTGGATTGAAGAAGAAGGACATAAAGCAATTCAAAAGGGATTTCCCGTATATTGGGGAGCCCCGTGATGAACAGGAAGAAAGGCTGCTGAGCATCGCATTCAAGAATATCGACGAAGAAATGAAGATAAGACTAAATGCGACACATTCGCTTAAGCAGGCCCAGCAAATACTGGGCTTGAAGCGGTTTCCTTCAAGAATAGAGGGAATAGACATCTCTCACACACAGGGACTCTACACAGTCGCTTCTGTAGTCGTTTTTGATAACGGTAAACCCAACAAGTCGGAATACAGAAGATACAGGATAAGCGAACTGGAAGAACCAAACGATTTCGAAGCGATGGCGACGGTTGTGAAGAGAAGATATACAAAGCACCCGCTTCCCGACCTTCTCCTGATCGACGGAGGCGAGCCACAGCTTAGAGCAGTGGAAAAAGCGTTTGCAGAGATAGGCATTCAAGAATATGAAATTGTTGGTCTCGCAAAGGAGTTCAATGAGCTTGTTTTTTTAGATAACAGGGACAGAGTGAAGCTGAAAGAAGAGCATCCTGTTTTGAGAATGATAATTTCCATAGACGATGAAGCCCATCGTTTTGCTATCAACTACCATAGGGTACTCAGAGAAAGAAGATTTCAGAGCTCAAAGATTGATGACATTCCGGGAATCGGTCCAAAAAGGAAGAAGGCGCTAATGAGGGCGTTCGGAAGCGTCAAGGGCATTGCAGAAGCTTCTGAGGCCGATCTTTACTCGGTTCTCAGAAACAGCAAAGCCGTTGAAGCCGTTACTAAATGGGCAAATGAAAAAAGTGGAGACTGAGCTCCACTTTTCTCTATTGGTTAGGATAATTGCTATTGTACTTTCTCTTTAAGTTCTTTTCCGGGTCTAAATTTCGGAACCTTGCCGCCAGGAATTTCGATTGCTTCCTTTGTTCTCGGGTTAACTCCCTTTCTTGCCTTTCTCTTGGTAACCTCGAATGTCCCGAAACCGACAAGTTTCACTTCTTCATTTTTCGATAGCTCTTCTCCAACGACATCGATGAAACCGTCTATTACGTCTCCAACGAGTTTCTTGGTTGCTCCAGTCTTTTCCGCGAGCACAGCAATAAGTTCCTTCTTATTCACAGGTACACCCCCTAGCTAGAATTCACATCACAAAACAATTCTAACATTTTCTACTTGATTATTGCAACAGCCGATCCACCGAAACCGTTTAACAAAAGGACTTTCAAATAGTTACTGTTCTACGATGCTCGATTCGCGCAGCTTATCGAAGTTGAGAACGTCTCTGTGCGCCTCGAGTGTGCTTGTAAATGAGGACAAATCAAGCGCGCCATTTCCGCTAAGTGTAAATACAATTACTTTCTCCTCTCCAGTTTCTCGGGCTTCGATTGCTTTTCGCACGGCACCGGCAATTGCGTGACATGATTCCGGAGCGGGAATGATTCCTTCGGTCGTTGCGAAGAGAAGTCCTGCCCTGAAGGTCTCTTCCTGCGGGAAGGCAATGGGAGTAACGATTCCTTCTTTCACCAGTCTTGAGATGAGAGGCGCTGCGCCGTGGTATCTCAGTCCACCTGCATGAATTGCGGGTGGAACGAATTCTCTTCCTAGCGTGTACATTTTAAGTAGGGGTGTGAAACCGGCAGAGTCTCCACTGTCGTACCTGTACTCACCTTTTGAGAGTGAGGGACAGGATTCCGGTTCGCATGCAATGAACTCGATATCATCACCGTTAAATGTTCTCTTTACGAATGGGAGGATCGTTCCGCCAAAGTTAGATCCACCGCCGTGGCAACCAATAATCGAAGAGGGCTTCTCCCCAAGCATTTCAAGCTGCTTCTCGACTTCCAGTCCGATTACTGTCTGATGAAGGAGAACGTGATCGAGAACGCTTCCCAAGGAGTACTTCTTCGTCTTTGAATTGAGTACGATTTCAATTGCCTCACTTATTGCCATTCCCAATGAGCCGGAGAAGTTCTTTCTGTCTTTCAGGAAGTTTCTTCCGCTTTCAGTGTTCTCTCCCGGACTTGGTTCCACGGTGCCGTCGAACATTCTCATCATGTGTTGTCTCATTGGTTTAGACTGAAAGCTGTTTCTGACCATGAAGACTCTTACGGTGAGACCGAACTTCCTTCCGGCGTAAGAGAGGGCGCTACCCCACTGACCGGCTCCGGTCTCGGTAGTGAGCTCGGTGATGCCATCGGTCTTGTTGTAATAGGCCTGCGCGATAGCCGTATTGGTTTTGTGGCTGCCAGTCGGGGAGTTTCCTTCATACTTGTAATATATTCTCGCCGGGGTGTTTAAGTACTCCTCAAGAAAGGTAGCTCTGATGAGTGGGCTCGGGCGGAAGACCGCATATTCGTCGAGAACCGGTTCGGGAATTGGAATGAACCGCTCTTCACTCATCTCTTGTTCTACGATTGACTTTGGGAAGATCGCCATCATATCTTCGGGGTTTATAACTTCATTTGTTGCCGGATTCAAAGGCGGATCCATCTTGAATGGCAAATCAGCCTTTATGTTATACCAGCTTCTCGGCAACTCCTCTGACTTCAAATTCACTACAGTTCTCTTCTTCATGCCACTACCTCCTTAAAATAAAAGGGGCTCTCCATCATGAGAGCCCCTTCAGTATGGGTTTACCCTGGTAGCAAAAGGCTAACCCCCATTGAAGGGGCTGCTCCACCACCAGAACATATTCAGTTTATTTAGATATACGCTATCGATCATACATAATCCCTCACAGAATTTCATTAATCAACTATACAACCTAAGTATGTTACAAGTCAAGTGATACTTCGAATTTCGAACAATGGGATTTTAATGACGATAAGTTATAAATCATAGGGAAGCGATTGGAAGTATTATTGAGCATATGAAAAGAGCGCCGAATACTTGTTTTTGTTTCTACAACCACCAAATTTCTCTCGGTTCAGAGAAAAACGTTTTGGTCCAGAGATATTGCCCTTTCCTGCTTTTTTCTTGTTTCAGATTTCCAATATGGTGAAAGCAATTTCGCGGCAGACAGTAGGGTGTGTAGATAACGCATCTTTAATTGGCATCTAATGTGCTAGATTGTGACATATAGATGCTCTTTTTGTTAAATGAAAGGATATCCCATCATGAAAAACTTTGTCTCGGCAGCCATTCAATTTGAAGCAGAACCTATGAACGTCAAGGTAAATCTTCAAAAAGCTTATCACTTGATAGGCAATTGCAAAAGGGAGACCGGTGCTTCCCTCGTGGTTTTGCCCGAAAGCTTTACTACGGGGTTCACTCCGATTGGAAACGCAGAGTCTCTCTGGGAGGTAGTAGATTCCATCCCCGGTAGTCTTACAGATGAAGCTGTCAGATGGGCTCATGAGTTCGATACTTACATATGCTTTCCCACTTATGAACGGGGGAAAGAGCGCGCTGTCATATACAATAGCGCAGCCATCGTCGGTCCTGAGGGGATGATTGGTGTATATAGGAAGACCCATCCCTTCCCTACTGAAAGACTGTCGGCGGGAGGTTGGACAACTCCGGGGTCGGATCCTCTTGTGGTTTCGGCGTCGATAGGAAAAATAGGTGTAGTGATTTGCTACGATGGGGATTTTCCTGAACTTGCAAGGGTTACGGCACTCAAGGGGGCAGAAGTCATCTGTCGTCCTTCTGCTTTTTTGAGAACCTTCGACCAATGGGAACTCACTAATAGGGCCAGAGCATATGATAATCATGTCTACTGGATTGCATCTAATCTAGTCGGTAAGGATTCAAGCGGGTCAAACTTCTTTGGCTCATCGATGATTGTTCACCCGTCGGGGATGAAGCTGGCACAGGCATCTGGCTGTGAGGAGTTTGTTTCGGCGATGCTTGAGGCCGATCCTATAAGAAAGATAACTCCGGGCGCTTCAAGAGATCAGATATTTGACCACATAGAAGATAGAAACCTTGATTCCTACAAGGGAATACTCAGCGAAGGTAAAAGCGCTTTTCAGCCTTCAAAAAGAATTCCATACAGGAGGAGATGAACTTGTCAAAGCCGCTTGAAGGAATTTCCGTTCTTGATCTTACGCGGGTTCTTGCAGGTCCATTCTGCACAATGCTTCTATGCGACATGGGCGCGAACGTTGTGAAGGTAGAACGGCCGGAAGGAGGCGACGACTCGAGATCGTTCAGCCCTTTTGTGGGTGATGACAGCGCATACTTCATGAGCATAAACAGAGGAAAGAAAAGCATTACATTGAATCTCAAGACCGTTGAAGGAAAGAAGCTCCTTGAAAGGCTTATTGAGAGGTTCGACGTACTTGTGGAGAACTTCAGACCGGGTGTATTCGAGAGACTTGGTTTTTCGGCGCAAAGACTGCGTGAAATCAACCCCAGGCTAATCTACACATGTTCATCTGGGTTTGGGCACTCCGGTCCCATGAGTCATAGAACTGCCTACGATCTTATCATTCAGGGCCTGAGTGGAATGATGAGCATAACAGGTCCCGACGAAAACAGTCCGACAAAGGTCGGAAGTTCCATTGCAGACATCTTCTGCGGAACCTTCGCCTGTATCGGAATTCTCGCCGCTCTCCACAGCCGTAATCTCACCGGCAAAGGACAGAAGGTAGACGTGGCAATGCTTGACAGCATGGTCTCCGTTTTGGAAAATGCCATCGCAAGGTACGCCGCGACCGGCGAGCCGCCCGTTCCGATAGGAAATAGGCACCCTTCAATCGCGCCTTTTGCATCTTTCAAGACGCTTGATGGGATTATCAATATCGCAGTTGGGAACGACGTCTTATGGGAGAAATTTTGTAAGGCAATTGGAAGACCGGAAATGTGTGACGACCCGAAATTCGTCAATAATCCTGCAAGAGTAAGAAACCTCGAAGAACTTATGGAAATCCTTGGAGGAGAACTAGAAAAGAGAACCTCAGACGAATGGCTGGGTGTCTTCGGGAAGCTTGATATTCCAAGTGGAAAGATTAACAATATCGCCGACATATTTGAAGACGAGCAAATCAGAGCGAGGGAAATGATCGTTGAAGTTCCCCACAGATGTGGAAATGTCAAGATGCCGGGTGTACCGATAAAGTTCTCGGATACGCCGGCCTCGATTGCCGGGCCAGCCCCTCTCTTAGGGGAACACAACCGGGAGGTTTATGCTGGGATGCTGGGGCTTAGCGATCTGGAAATGGAAGAGCTGAAGAGAAAAGGCATTATATGATTTACCTCTATCCTTACGAAAGAAGTTCAGACTGGCAAGAGAGTACATATAGACTCACAGTGAAGACGGCATTCAGCAAATCTGTGAACTTCAGAGACGAACAAGGGAGAAGATACTCACTTCTAGTCGATGATGACGATTTCCTGCCACGATCGGCATTGATCGAGGGACTTCCTCCAATGGCAAGCGGTCACGAAGTTGGAATCGATATAAAAGGCGCCGTAGTGAAATTCGATCCTTCAGCCATGAGCGGACTGCCGGATAGAAAGATGAGGGGATTGTGGCTTGAATGGCTAAGCTTAATGGACAATGCTGAACTCAAATGCATTCAGGAAAACCTTGATGAACCATTCAGACTGGTGGGTCTTGGGCCGGGCCTCACGCCGGCGGGAGATGATTTTCTTGTCGGATGGATTACGGCCTGTAAGTTGGAAGGGAGAAACACAAAGAAGTTGTCAAGTGAGATAGAGGAAGCACTCAGTCGAAAAACCACCTGGTTTTCGTCCGAAATGATCAGGGATGCACTTGACGGAAAATTCTGGAAGCGAGGAATAGAACTTGCACTAGCGCTCAATGAAGGCGACTCCTTTCAAGTCATGAAAAGGGCAGGAAAAATCATTAACTGGGGACACTCCTCTGGAAAAGCATGGCTTGCGGGTTTCGCTTACGGAATTGAGAGAGGAAGTGATCCACAGCTTATCTGAGTAGATCTCAATGTCTTAAATGAGAGTTATTATGTAGGGTCTATCGAATTGTCAGAGTGAATATTAAACATTTGATAAGTAATTATTACTAGAACTGCCGATATCGTTTCTGGAGGTTCATATGAAGAAAATCGAGGTCGTTAGAGGCGAATACTACGATAGCGTAACGTTGATGCTCGTGGCCAAGGAAATTAAGAGAATTAATGGCGTCGTAGATGCGGTACTTAACATGGCGACGGAGGCGAACATTGACATCATGAAAGCTGCCGGCTTTGAAATCAAAGCGGGGTTTCTTTCTCCGGATGACCTGTTAATCGGAATCGACTACAGAAAAGACGAAATAGATAAGATCTTCGAAACAGCTCGTTCGTATCTCGCATCTCCTCCTTGGAAGAAGAAAGAAGATGACACCGAGTATACTCCGGGAACGCTTGAAGGTGCTCTCGCTGTGTTGAGAGACGCCAATCTTGCCTTGATATCGCTTCCCGGAAGATTCGCAGCAGCCGAGGCGATGAAGGCTCTCAAGAACGGCTTGAACGTAATGCTTTACTCAGACAATGTCGCAACTGAAGATGAGATAAAGCTGAAGCATTACGCTGACAGAAACGACCTGATCGTCATGGGACCGGACTGTGGCACAGCGGTCATCAATGGAAAGGGCCTTGGCTTTTCAAATGTATGTCCTGAGGGTCCTGTTGGAATCGTTGCGGCTTCTGGTACCGGCCTTCAGGAAGTAATGGTGCAGCTTAGTAGGCGCGGCATCGGTGTTAAGCATGGGATCGGAACGGGAGGCAGAGACGTTAAAGAATGCGTCGGAGGGATATCTTTCCTCAAAGGAATACGAGAACTCTCTGATGATCCAGAGATCTCTCTGATTATTGCGGTTGGAAAACCGCCTGATCCTGAGGTTAAAGAGAGGATTTTAAACTCTTTGAAGAAGACTGGAAAGGATTGTGTTATTTGCTTTATGGGGGATGATTGCGGGAAAGACGAAGATAGAGTGCATTATTCGGCAGAGCTCGAGGAATGTGCCGTCGTTGCAGAGGCGATTCTTAATGGCAAAGAGGTGTCAGCTGCGAGGGACAAGTTGAGAGCCGAGTACGCTAGCCTTTCAGGCTGGAGGCCCATTGAAGAGGTTCAGGGGAAATATGTCAGGGGTCTTTTCACCGGTGGCACTCTCTGCTACGAAGCCCAGTACATCGCACAGTCTTACATCAACCCTATTTACAGCAATGCGCCTCTAAGGAAGGAATTCAAGCTAGAGAACAGTCTGAAACCCATAGGTCATTCGTTCATAGATTACGGAGAAGACGAGTTCACTCAGGGGAGACTGCATCCCATGATAGATCCTTCATTCAGGGCCGAGCAGCTTAAGGAGCAGTCGGAAGATAATTCGGTGGCTGTTGTTCTCTTTGATGTAGTCCTGGGATATGGGAGTGCGGAAAACCCATCTCAAGAAGTTGCAGAGGCTATCGGAGCGGTAAAAAGAGAAATTAAGCCGGTTTATGTTGCTTATGTTTGCGGTACAGCGGGAGACCCTCAAGACCTGGCGAAACAGATTTCTCTTTTGGAAGATGCAGGTGTCATAGTCTGTGAGAGTAATGCCAGGGCCGCGCTTCTGGCCTCGAGTCTCATTTCAAGAAGGGAGCGATAATCTTGTCGTTCAAAGATTTGCTAAACAGTGGTCCAAAAGTAATAAACCTTGGGATGGAGAGATTCTATCTCGATCTTCTGGAGCAAGAGGTTCCGGCGGTCAAGGTCAATTGGAGACCTCCTCTTGCCAAAAGTTCGTTGATGGATAGATTGAGGAAATTGAGAGGTGAAGAGGTTGAATGACATCGATAAAGCAAATTCTATAGCGTTTGAAAGGCTTTTGAAGGCCGAACCCCAGATTGTTGGTCTCGGAATGGCCAAAGAGTTTATTCCAAATTTCGGAGAAAAAATGATTCTTCATGCCGGTCCGCCCATAACTTGGGAGAGGATGTCGGGCCCTATGATAGGCGCCATAACAGGCGCAATTCTCTACGAAGGTTGGGCGGAAACTCCGGAAAAGGCGAGAGCGTTGGCTTCGAAAGGAGAAATCACTTTTGAACCCTGCCATCACCACAACTCGGTCGGCCCTATGGCAGGAATAATATCTCCTAATCTGCCGGTATGGGTAGTTGAAGAAAAGAATTCTGGAAGGAGAGGCTATGCGACTCTTAACGAGGGCCTCGGAAAGGTCTTGCGAATGGGTGCATTCAGCGAAGAGGTCATAGAAAGACTGAACTGGATGCGTGAAGTTCTTTATCCAGTGTTGAGAAATGGGGTGCGAAAATACGTCGAAGATAATGGTGGCCTCAATCTTAAGAGCTTGATCTCTCAGTCTCTCCACATGGGAGATGAACTCCATAATCGCAACAGGGCAGCCACTTCACTTCTGATTAGAACACTTGTTCCTTCTTTGATAGACGCGGAACGGGGTAATCACAACCTCTCCAGGGTTGTGAAGTTTATGGCAGGCAATGATCACTTCTTCTTGAATCCTGGAATGGCCGCGGCAAAGGCCTCGCTTGACAGCGTCGGTTATGTAGAGGGTTCCAGCATGATCACAATCATGGCTCGAAACGGCACCGACTTCGGAATACAGATTGCCGGAATAGAGAACGAGTGGTTTACCTGTCAGGCGGCTCTGCCCGATGTCCTGCTATTTCCTGGTTTCACGAAAGACGATGTAAATCGAGACATAGGAGACAGCGCAATTATGGAGACTTACGGAGTTGGCGGATTTGCATTGGCCGCAGCGCCTGCGATCGTTCAGTTCGTCGGAGGCACCCCTCAGGACGCGGTTAACTACACGAAGGAAATGTATGAGATCTGTGTGGGAGAAAACAAGCATTTCACGATTCCCGTACTGAACTTTCGCGGAACTCCTACGGGAATTGATTTGATCAAAGTCGTGGAAACGGGCATCACTCCAATCCTCGACACCGGTGCGGCTCACAAAGAGGCCGGCAAAGGACAGGTCGGAGCGGGAATAGTAAGGATGCCGTCTGAAGCCTTTGTCAAGGCAGCTGAAGCATTCGTTGAGAAATATTCCAAATAGAGGAGGTAGTTTATGGTACCGAAGAACTGGGACAAGATAAGGATTTACGAGTTATCGCAACCGATCAGCCACCTAACACCACCATGGCCAACCTATGAGCCCCTACAGATAAAGTTTTTCAAGAGGCTTGCCCCAAACGGTGCAAACGGACAGCTTCTAACGCATTCCAACCATGTTGGGACTCATCTGGACGGGTCGTTGCATTTCTGCACTCACGGGAGAGACATCGCGAGCATACCTCTCAATGAACTTGTTGCGCCCGGAGTAATAGTTGATCTTTCGGATATCGCAGAAGACTATGGAATCTACACTTCCAAGGACATCGAAGAGAGAGTAGAGGTGAGAGAAGGCGATATTCTTATTATCAACACTGGATACCACAAATATGCTTACGATCAGCCCGAGGCCGACGAAGTAAGATACATGATAAAACACCCCGGACCAACCAGGGAATTCGCAGAGTGGTGCAAAATGAAGAAGATCAAGTGGATAGGTGTCGACTGTGGTTCGGCCGACCATCCAATGAACACGAAGATTCGTGAGTGGATGCCGGTTCAGGCAAAGGAGTGCGACCGCTATATGCATGAGAAATACGGGAAGTCACTCGAAGAGATCTTTCCTGACGAAGACTACCAGTTGATGCATGTTCTTCTCTTCCCATATGACATTATTCACGCAGAAAACGTCGGCGGAGAGATAGACAAGATACTTAACAAAAGAATGGTAATAGGTTGCTTCCCCTGGCGGTTCGTCGGCGGAGAGTCGTGTATAAGCAGAATTGTAGCTTTCGACGAAGAGGAATAAATCTTATTGAAAGTGTGGCGATAGCGAATGCGTGACTTCGTTCTAGAAAGACCCCGCTCGATTTCGGAGGTACTGGACACGCTTCAGCGCCATGGGAATAAGGCCATGGTTAAGAGCGGTGGCACTGACGTTATTGTATGGCTGCATAAGTCTATTAAGGAACCCGACTATATCGTTGACTTGACGGCTGTGGAGCAACTCAAAGGAATAGTTGTGAACGAGGACAACGTTGAAGTGAAAGCGCTGGTAACTCTCAACGAAGTTATCGGAGACGATTCATTGAATCGTTACTTCCCAGCTTTGGTTCAGGCATGCAAGGCACACTCGGATCCACTTATAAGGAATCGTGCCACAGTTGTCGGAAATGTCTGTGCCGCAGTCCCTTCAGGAGATATGATCGCACCTCTGGTTTGCTATGACGCGAAAGTCGAGATCACGGGACCGAACGGCAGTCGAAAGGTTCCGGTCTCGGAGTTTATTACTGGACCAAAGAGAACCTCTCTTGGAACCGATGAGATCGTCACAGGAATAAGGATCGCTCTTCCAGCAGTGGAGACCAGCGGCTGTTACCTCAAAGCAATAAGAAGAGAGGCTCTAGATATCGCTCAGGCTGCCGTCTGTTGCACGCTCTTCAAGGATGATAACAGAGAGTTCAGAATTGCTTTCTGCGCCGTTTCTGCTAGACCCCTTAGAGCGACTGAGGCTGAAAAGCTGCTTAACTCCTGCAGCAACATAGATGACGAGGTAATAGACCAAGCTGCAGAATTAGCGGCCGATGCAGTCGATCCCATCACGGATGTGAGAGCCTCCAGAGAATACAGGGTCGAGATGATTGCCGAACTGACGAGAAGAGCAATCTCTCGTTGTCTTGAAAGACCTGCGGGAGAAGGTGTTCACAAATGAAGGACAAGCGCGTAACCATTACGCTCAACGGCCGTAAGACAACTCTGGTTGTTGAAGATAGAACGACACTTCTAAATGCCCTAAGAGAGCAAGGCGTTACCAGTCTCAAGAGGGGTTGTGAAGAGGGAGAATGTGGAGCCTGTACTTTGATAATGAATGGCCTTCCCCAAAAGTCATGCCTTATTCTTGCCAGAGAAGCCGAGGGTGCAGACATTCTCACCGTCGAAGGACTTGTGAAGAAAGGAAGACTACATCCAATTCAGCAGGCCTTCATCGATGAAGGCGCCATCCAGTGTGGATACTGCACTCCTGGAATGGTAATGACTACTTACGCACTGCTGAAGAAAAATCCTTCTCCTTCAGATGAAGAGATTAGGGAAGCCCTCTCGGGAAACATTTGCAGGTGCACGGGTTACCTTGCAATCATCAGAGCGGTCAAAAAGAGTGCCGCCATTCTTTCTGGAAATAACGGAGGAGGTGGGACGCGTGAAGACTATTAAGACGAAGACTGGGATAGGGAAATGGCTGCCGAGGAAGTATGACTTGGAAAAGGCCGAAGGTACACTTCAGTTTGCCGACGACCTGAGGTTCGGCTCCGAACTGCTTCACGCAGCGGTTGTCCGTTCCTCTGTGGCTCATGGAGAGATCCTGAACGTCGATGACTCGGAAGCTCTGAAAATTCCTGGAGTGTTGAAGGTCCTTTTAGGAGAGGATTTCCCCCATCACTTTGGACTATATTTGAAGGACAGAACCCCCATGGCCATTGGAAGAGCGAGATATGTTGGAGAACCCGTCGCTCTTGTAGTTGCCGAGACCGAAGAGGCAGCTGCAGAAGCAGCGAGAAAAGTCAAAGTAACTTACAGCGAACTCGAAGCGATCTTTGACCCCGTGAAGGCAGCGACGAATAATTCAGTATTGGTTCATCCGGATCTTCATAAGTACGAGCATGTTGATTTCATAACACCTCAGCCGAACACCAATATCGCAAACTGGTTCAGAATTAGAAAGGGGGACACGGAGGCAGCATTCAAGAATTCTGCTCATGTCTTCGAGGAAACAATAACCTGCCCTCAGATCGCTCACGGTTTCATTGAAACTTTCTGTACGATATGCAAACAGGATCCTGGGTCTGGAGAGATCACGATCTGGACAAGCGCGCAGTCTCCTTTCACAGTGAGAGACATTATTGCCAAAGGTATTAATTATCCTCTTCATAAGATCCGAGTGATTGCTCCTCCGATAGGCGGAGGCTTTGGCGGAAAGGCAGGAATGACAGTCGAGGCTCTCTGTCTTGCCGCCGCGATGGACGAAGACATCAAAGGAAGACCTGTGAAACTCTTCATTCCAAGAGAAGAGGTTATGTTGAGCTCATGGGTTCGACAGGGTTTCGTTGCAAGAATAGAAATGGCGGTAAGCGACGATGGATTAATGCAGGGAATCCGTAACACGTTCTGGTTCGATACTGGAATCTCGGCCGAATATGGTGCAAATCCAGTCAGGAGCGCCGGGTACACTTCAATGGGAGCATACAACATTCCCAACGTCTGGGCAGACTGTTATGCGGTTTACACAAACAAACCCTTTGGGGGGGCGTATAGGGGCTTTGGTTTGCCGGAGCTTATGAGTGCTCTGGAAGTGGTTGTGGATATCGTTGCCCACAAGCTCAAAATCGATCCGGTAGAGTTCAGAAAGAAGAACCTTATTAAGAAGGGCCAGACAACTTGCACGGGGATGCCAATGCACGATCACGCTCTTGAGAAGATCGTCGACAAAGTGGTAGAGAAGATGGATTTGCACAAAGAAGAACCAGCGACACGGAAGGGATGGAAGAGAGGAAAGGGGATCGCGCTGGCAATAAAAGCGCCTGCGATTCCTGCAGACGCCTCTTCGTCCGCTATTGTCAAGCTAAACGGAGACGGGACCGTAGAAGTGCTGGCTGCGACGATGGATATGGGGCAGGGTACTTACAGCGCCTTCGCACAGATCGTCTCTGAAGAACTCGGGATTCCTTACGACTGGATCAAAGTATATTATCCAGATACTCAGAGCCACCCTTATGACTGGCAGACGGTTGCTAGCAGATCCTGTTGGTCAATGGGAATGGCTGTGAAAAGAGCTGCTAGCGAATTGAGAGAGAAGCTCCTCGCTTTGTTCGCAGAGTATTGGCAGACACCGGTCGAAACAATAAGCATAGAGTACGGAGTCGTCAAGTGTCACAAACTTGGCAAGAGTGAAAGGATAGACGAACGAGTTCAGAATGGTTTCAAAATGCCTGACGGAATTTTGAAAGGTGGCCCGATTATCGGCACCGGTTCGTTTACACCGCCGGATCTGATCTATCCCGACCCCGATACGGGACAGTCCTCAAAGGTAGTTGCCCATTTCACCCTTGGCGCAGTCGGGATAGACATTGAGGTCGATCCCGGCACAGGAAGGATACTTGTAAACAAAGTCTGCGCGGGTTACGATGTCGGCAAGGCAATAACCCCGATAAACATTAAGGGTCAAATAGAAGGCGGTACCGTTCAGGGTCTTTCTGCATGCCTTATGGAAGGCTTGTCGTATGACGAGCGTGGCAGACTGCTCAATCCCGATTTCACGGACTACAAAATCGCCACGATAATGGATGCTCCTACAGAAATCGAGTCTTTCTGGGAAGAGGTACCTGAAGAGATTTCTCCTTACGGGAACCGGGGTGTTGGAGAGCATTCGATGATAGCTCCGGCTCCGGCACTTAATAACGCGCTGTTCAAAGCGACGGGCATGAGGATCCACAGTTATCCCCTCAGCAGAGAGAGAGTCCACAAAGCTTTGAAAGCAAAGGAAAAAGGTGAGACCGATTTCTGGGAATGGCCCTATGAACTGGATCTTGCATATATGCGTGCGAAGAAGGAGTGGTGAAGAAGCCAGCGATCATAATTTTGCTGTCAAAAAGAGAAAGAAATTCTCTCAATTTCACTAGGTGTAACTCCCGTCAGCGGGTTTCTTTGCTTGACAAGTCTCTATTGTGATGTATCATATTATCTATAAGTGACGGAAACATTCGGGAAGGAGAAGAGCTAATGTTGAAGACAACTTCGGAACCGGGGATTACAGATTAGAACGCTCTTCAGGGACAGACAGACTGTCCTTTTTCTTCAGTCGTACGCTTCATGTTATTTTTTCCTTAAAGCAAATATTGTCGAAAACATTCATAATTGGACTATATGATCTGACGAATACTTCAAGACAGGAGGAAACAAAGTATGCCAAGGTTTGAAGATGTAGACCTCAAACGTCCTGCAGCAGAGAGAGAAGAAGAGATACTCTCCTATTGGCGGAAAGATGATCTTGCAACTAGAAGTGTAACGGAAAGGGAAGGAAGCCCCGAGTTTGTTTTCTTCGAGGGTCCCCCGACTGCCAATGGTATGCCTGGAATTCATCATGTTATATCAAGAACATTGAAAGATGCGGTCTGCCGTTTCAAGACTATGCAGGGGTACCAGGTGAAGCGAAAGGCAGGCTGGGATACTCATGGTCTTCCCGTGGAAATCGAAGTTGAAAAGCAGCTGGGCTTCTCTTCTAAGCAGGAGATAGAGGACTTTGGCATAGAGAAATTCAATCAGAAGTGTAAGGAATCTGTATGGAAGTACGAAAGCCAGTGGAAGAAATTGACTGAACGCATAGCTTACTGGATCGATATGGAACATCCATACATCACCATGGAGAACGATTACATCGAATCGGTTTGGTGGATTCTCAAGCAATATTTTGATAAGGGCTATATCTACGAAGGCCACAAAATTATGCCTTACTGCCCGAGGTGTGGAACTCCGCTCGCCTCTCACGAGGTAGCTCAGGGCTACAAGGATGAGACCATAGATTCAATATATGTCAAATTCCGCCTTAAAGGAAAAGACAACGAATACTTCATCGTTTGGACTACGACTCCATGGACACTTCCATCAAACGTCGCTCTTGCGGTAAATCCTGAGTTTAACTATGTCAAGGTCGAAGTAAAAGTAGACGGAGACGAGGTCGAATACTACTACCTTGTTAAGGAAAGGCTGAGCGCGCTTCTTGGCGAAGAGAGCAATTACAGAATAGTCCAAGAACTCAAGGGTATGGACCTTGTAAATCTTGAATACGAGCAATTAATACCCTTTGCAAAAGTAGATAAGAAAGCCTTCTACGTAGTATATGGCGACTTCGTTTCGCTCGAGGATGGTTCCGGCATCGTCCATATGGCCCCCGCTTTTGGAGAGGATGACAACATCCTGGGAAGGAAATTCGGTCTTCCCTTACTTCAGCTTGTCGACAAAGAGGGGAAGATTACCGAAGAGGTTACTCCATGGGCTGGAATGTTTGTAAGAGATGCTGATCCTTTGATCACCCGATACTTGAAAGACAGGAATCTCTTGTTCAAAAAGGAGCGTCTCACTCACTCTTATCCATTCTGTTGGAGATGCGACACTCCGCTTCTCTATTACGCAAGAAAATCGTGGTACATAAAGACCACCGAATATAGAGACAAAATGATAGAAGTGAACAACTCCGTCAACTGGTATCCAAAATTTGTTGGGGAGGGGCGCTTTGGAAACTGGCTCGAGAACATGGTCGACTGGGCCCTCTCGAGAGACAGATATTGGGGAACGCCTCTAAATGTATGGAAGTGCGACGAATGTGGGAGACTGACAGCGGTAGGCTCCAGAAAGGAACTAGTCGAGAGAGCAATAGAAGACATTTCGGAAGATATAGAGCTTCATCGGCCGTACGTAGATGACGTTCATCTGAGATGTGAATGCGGTGGCAGGATGACGAGAACCCCGGAAGTCATTGACTGCTGGTTTGATTCAGGCGCGATGCCAGTCGCACAGCATCACTACCCGTTTGAAAACAAAGACAATTTTATGGGCGATCTTTTCCCGGCCGACTTCATCTGTGAAGGAATTGATCAGACCAGAGGTTGGTTCTATTCTCTCATGTCGATTTCGACCTTCCTTTTTGGGCAGTCACCGTACAAGAACGTTCTGGTCAACAATCTCGTTCTCGATAAGAACGGGCAGAAGATGTCAAAGTCCAAAGGCAACACGGTCGATCCCTGGAAGATTATCGAAAAATATGGAGCCGATACGTTGAGATGGTATCTACTTGCCGTCTCGCCACCGTGGGTGCCAACCAAGTTCGACGAAGAGGGCGTAAAGGATACGTTCAGCAAGTTCTTTGGAACGCTTCACAGCGTCTTCTCATTCTTTACAATGTATGCAAATGTGGACAACGTCGACCCGGGGGAATTCGATCTTCCCGTTTCCGAAAGGGAAGAAGTGGACAGATGGATAATATCCAGACTCAACACTCTCGTGAGAGAGGTAACAGATCTTCTTAACCATTATGATATGACGAAATCTGTGAGGGCTATTCAAGATTTCGTGGTTGAAGAGGTTTCAAACTGGTATGTCAGAAGAACACGGGACAGATATTGGACGAGCGAACTGGACAACAGTAAGAAGGCAGCTTATCTAACCCTGTACGAAGTTCTTCTTACAGTAGCCAAACTTATGGCTCCAATCGCTCCTTTCACGGCCGAGGAGATTTTCAGGAACCTTACGCATAAAGAGAAGGAATCGGTCCATCTTGAGTTCTATCCTGTTGCCGACGAGAGCTTGATAGAGCCGGATCTCGAGAAGAGAATGGCTGCCGTCATGGATATCGTTACCCTGGGTAGGGCATGCAGAAACAAGGTGCAGATCAAGGTCAGACAGCCTCTTCCGAAGATTCTCGTTGACGGGCGGATAAAGAAGATCGTTGAATCGATGCGCGAGTTGATTCTGGAAGAGATCAACGTCAAGAACATCGAGTATATTGAAGAGCTCGGAGACTACGTCAATTACGAGGTAAAGCCAAACTTCAGGGTTATGGGCCCCAAGTTCGGTAAAGATCTGAAAGCGATCGGAAATGCCCTAAGGTCTATGAAGCCGGCCGATGTAGTTGCCAGGGTCAAGCATGAAGGAAAGATCTCAATCGAGGCAGAGGGGAAGACTTTCGAACTCACAGAAGAAGATCTCGACATAAGAATCCAGGAACTTGAAGGTTTCACCTTCGAAATGAGCAATGAAAACTTTGTCATACTTGACACCGAGCTCACTCCAGAGCTTCTTCAAGAAGGACTCGCAAGAGAGATGGTATCAAAGATACAGACAATGCGGAAGGAAGCGGATTTTGAGATAACAGACAGAATCAATGTCTCCTTCTCTGGCCCGAGGGAAGTAGTCGATGCGATCGATACTTACAGAGAATACATAAAAGAAGAAACACTCTCCAATGCCGTTGTCTTTGAAGAAAGTCTCGACTCTGGGACAGAGTGGAACTTGAATGGTTATGACACTTTGATTAGAGTTCAAAGAGTTTGATGCGATATGAGAAACCGGGAGCATCTGCTCCCGGTTTTCCTTTTATGCAGAACTTATTTAGACTGTCAACTTAACAATGATCGCCGGATCGAGAACCCTGAAGGTGAATGATTCCGATATGAAGAGTTCGACTTCTTTGTCAGTGTGACTCTGATAACCTATTTCGAAGTCTCCGCCGATAACCAGTTCAAGGTCTTCATGATCCTTCGGAAGAAGCAGTGCGTCCTTCACAACTCTGCTTACAACAATATCCGTGCCGAGGAAGGACTCGATTCGCTTCACAAGCGGGTATCCGGAAACATGAGAATTGAGAATCGCCATTGTTTCGGGATTGACGATGAGAGCGAACGGTCCATCCACGAAATTGTCCTTCAAAACCTGAGCAGCCTTTGAAAGTGATTCGATGATTTCGTTCGGCTTTGAACCCAGAGGAATCGGTTTGTTTTCGACCGACTCTACGATTCCTTTGACGGCCGCCTTTTCATAGCCATTGTAGATTACATTTTCCTCGAAGAGCGCTATCTGTTTTGCCGCTTCTTCAAGCGGTCCCAGATCGGAATCCTTTGCGCCTCGCTCTATATCGTCCATCTCCCAGCGGACCAGCTTGAAGGGAACTCTCACCTCTAAAAGGGGCTTCGCCTTTCTAAGACCTACACCGACCTCTCCTTCTTTTTCGAGAATTTTGACCCTTCCTTCCGGAACGAAAGAATACTCCCATCCCTTTGGTCCAACCACACTAACCACTTTTCTTGCGGAGAGATAGCTCTTAAGAACCTGCTTAGCTCTTTCATTTATTTCTTCCCACGCCTCGCTCGTCAATGGGGCTAGTTGTCTTTTGAAAAGATCCATTCTAATCCCTCCCTATTACATCTTTCCGATGTTCAGACCGCTGTTTTCGGAACCCGCTCCGGCTTCCTCAACTTCGGTGATTGGTGCCTTCGTGAACAGATATGTTTTAAGCTCGTCATCCCAACCGTCCATATTTCTACGGAGCCATTCGAGAGTCATGCAGGCATGCTCTATCTCCTCGTCCCTGTTATGCGCCATTACAGCCTTCAGTTCGGCATCTTCAGTTACATCCACTCTCTGGTTGTACCAGTCTACGGCCTCGATTTCTTCCTTCAAACTGTTGAGAGCTCTAGAAATGTCTCTCGCCTTTTCGCTTAGCTGTTCAAACGGTTCATGATAATTGCTCATATTCGTGCCTCCTTGTCAAGTTAATATGTTTCCCATACCATCATTAACTATTTTATCATACTTTAAATTGTAACATAGCAAACTGCTGGTGACATGCCAAACGTTGACCGGGGACTGTCCTCCGTCCTCTGAGATCAAGAGCAGGAGTGATTCTACTGTAGAACATAAGACGCAATGCCGGCAAAGAACCTTTGAAGAAGTGATGCTGCTGCGCAGGAAGTGATGCCCGGAAGACCATCCGGGGAAGTGAGGCCGACTTCGTCGGGAAGTGATGCTGGCGCTTGTGCGCCAGGAAGAAGAGGAAGAGCCGGTGGTTGAGTTTTTGATCTGTGATCTGATTCGAAATCATGCAGGTCTTGTAGGGGCGAACGGCCGTTCGCCCGAAAAAGGTCCTGGTTGGAATCTCTGCCTTTTACGCGAAAAACGGGACAGACATGACGAGAATTGTCAGTCCCTATTTTCGCTCTCATCTTCTCGTGAGCGAAGCGAACGTCTCCGACGTGCTCTTTCTCGGTTTTTACAGCGATCAGCGAGTCCTCGTTCATAAGCGTAGAGCGGATATTTCATGCGAGATCCCGTGCAGTTTCCCTGAACAGAATCTTTTCAGGGCAGGCGCTACACGATAACAATTTAAGATGACTGTGCAGTTCTCTTGTAGGGGCGAACGGCGGTTCGCCCGAAAAAGGTCCTGGTTGGAATTTCTGCCTTTTACTCGAAAAATGGGACATGACGAGAATTGTCAGTCCCTATTTTCGCTCTCATCTTCTCGTGAGCGAAGCGAACGTCTCCGACGTGCTCTTTCTCGGTTTTTACAGCGACCAGCTGGGTTTCGTTCTTAAGCGTGAAGCGGTTCTTGAATGCGAGATCCCGTGCAGTTTCCCTGAACAGGATCTCATCAGGGCAGGCGCTACACGATAACAATTTAAGATGACTGTGCAGTTCTCTTGTAGGGGCGAACGGCTGTTCGCCCGAAAAAGGTCCTGGTTGGAATCTCTGCCTTTTACGCGAAAAACGGGACAGACATGAGGAGAATTGTCAGTCCCTATTTTCGCTCTCATCTTCTCGTGAGCGAAGCGAACGTCTCCGACGTGCTCTTTCTCGGTTTTTACAGCGATCAGCGAGTCCTCGTTCATAAGCGTGAAGCGGTTCTTGAATGCGAGATCCCGTGCAGGTACCCTGAACAGGATCTCATCAGGGCAGGCGCTACACGATAACAATTTAAGATGACTGTGCAGTTCTCTTGTAGGGGCGAACGGCGGTTCGCCCGAAAAAGGTCCTGGTTGGAATTTCTGCCTTTTACGCGAAAAATGGGACAGACATGAGGAGAATTGTCAGTCCCTATTTTCGCTCTCATCTTCTCGTGAGCGAAGCGAACGTCTCCGACGTGCTCTTTCTCGGTTTTTACAGCGACCAGCGAGTCCTCGTTCTTAAGCGTAGAGCGGATATTTCATGCGAGATCCCGTGCAGGTACCCTGAACAGGATCTCATCAGGGCAGTCTCTGCGGAATGACTGTTATTGCTTTCGCGTCATCCTGACAAAGCTACTGGTCAGGATCTGTTCTTTGAAACAGTTATATGTAGGTGTTAAAATTCCTCATTGCTCCCTCGGCTCGATAATGGACCCGTTCTTCGAGAAGAGGAGAATCAGTTATTGTGTTGTCCGTAGACGGAGTGCAAGTTTCACTTTACCCCTTCCCAGCTACGAATCTCACGCATTACAACTTGAGAGTATCTGAAAGGCTTCTTCATCATTTTCTACAATGTCACTTGCTGTCAGAAGAGCTGAGAAACTCAATTAGTATAGAATTAGTGGAGAGGCAAACGGTCGGTCTTGCATTGTTCCTGAAAGTGACCGTGAAATGAAACTCGGTTGCTGAATTAGGGAGTGAGGAAATTTGAAGAAAGACGCGCTTATTAGAGCTGTATCGTCAAAGGATCTGGAACATGAATCTTTGAAGGATTTCGATCGGTATCAGGAAACGAGAATCGTTAAGCGCAAGAATCCTGATGGCAGCTTCGTATACTTGATAGACGAGTTCATTGACGACTGGGATTCTAAGAGGAAAACTGAAGTAGTAGATGAGCTAAAACGATGTCTGCTCTCGGGCGGCTTCGTGGCTGGAGCCTTTTTAGAGGGATCGTTGGTTGGATTCGCCAGCATAGAGAACGGTTTCTTCGGAATCGATAATCAGTATCTCGAAATGACGTTGATGCATGTTTCCAGAGAATTGAGAGGTTTCGGCATAGGTAGGAGGCTGTTCGACCTATGCTGTCAGGCTGCCAAGAACCGCGGCGCAAAGAAGTTATACATATCGAGTCACCCTTCGCTTGAAACGCAGTCTTTCTATGAGGCAATGGGGTGCATTCCAGCTTCCGAGATAAATGAAGAGGCACTTGCTCGCGAACCTCTCGACATACAGTTGGAATTCATTCTCTGTTGAGAGAAATAAGAGGAAGGTTGGTGTTTTCATCTCCTGAACAATTTTAGACTGACGAAGTGTGATTTCCTTATTCATGGAGAGACTCGCGCGCCAGGTAAAAGAACTTGCAAACTTGAGTAGTTGGTGTGCCCAAAGATAACACTCCTAATACCCTTCCTGTAAATGATTGAGAGCGAATTTTCCCTCATGAGAAACTTCATCTCTTCAGCTGACTAGTTTCGATCTTCATGTGCAGTTTCCTTCTGGTCATTTCCTATCTTAGTTTTCGCTGCTAAATCAGTAACTTAAATTTCGAAGATTGCTTGTCTGGACCAAAGAGAGCCCATATCCGATACCTTTTCTTAATATCAGAGAACTATCTGCGGTGGCTGTGCGGGTTTAGAATTCAACTATCCAAAGCACTGACAGAGACTTGCGAGGAGCTGCAGATGCCATTATTTGCGGTGATATGATTGAAGCTATAAACATCTAATAGGGGGGGTAGATCATGAAGAAGTTGTTCTTAGCGATTTTGGTCCTGATTGCTGTCTTTGCCTCAGGTGTCACTTTCGAAAGAGAGGAAATTATCTCGTTCTTTGACACTAAAATTAGTGAAGTCCTTGAGAACTTCGAGGTTCCAGGCGCGGTCTTCAGTTTCGTAAGTAATGGGGAGATAGTATATGTTCAGGGCTATGGATATTCAGATCTTGAGAGCAAGACACCAATGAAACCTGACTCGCTGGTCCGTATTGGTTCTGTATCCAAGCTCTTCACATGGATCTCGATTATGCAGCTATATGAGCAAGGCATGATTGACCTGAAAGCGGACGTAAATGACTACGTCTCGAATTTCAGGATCCCGGACACTTTTCCAGAACCGATCACTGTTGAAAATCTACTCACCCATACTCCCGGCTTCGAAGAGATGCACTCAGGTGTGATTCAGTTCGAAGGTTATGTTCTACAGCCTCTCGGGGAAGCCTTGATGGAGATACCTGAACGTGTATTTGAACCAGGGAAGTTTTCTGCCTATTCAAATTACGGAGCCGCTTTGGCGGGGTACATTGCCGAGGAGGTCTCAGGCACGGAATTCTCCGACTACGTAGAACAGAATATTATCGAGAAACTTGGAATGAGTAGTACAACTGTTAGGCAAACACTATCACCAGATCTAAGAGAGAGAATGAGTTCGGGTTACTATTATTCGGACGGTGAGAATGAATCATTGACACCGTTTGAGATAATCACCGTTCCACCTGCGGGTTCAATGACATCCTCTGCAGAAGACATGGCGAAGTTCACAATAGCAAATCTGCAGATGGGTGAGTTTGAAGATGTGCGAATTTTGAGTGAGGAGACTGCATCACTAATGCAGAGAGTCCATTTCCAGCACGACCCCAGACTGAACGGCGTCTGTTATGGTTTTTATGAGATGAATAAGAACGGAGTTCGTTTGATTGGGCACGGTGGTGACACGATTCTCTTTCACTCACTCTTAGTGTTTTCTCCCGAGGACAACTGGGGATTCTTCGTATCTTTCAACTCAAATGGAAACGGCTCTGCAAGGGACGCTCTCCTTAATGCCTTCATGGACGAGTTTTATCCGACTGATGTAACTTACGAAAAAAGAGAAGTCTCATACATCAATCGGCTCAAACTAACTGGTGACTATATTTCAAACAGAAGAGTCTTCTCAGACCCTGTCGAGAGCCTTCTATACTGGATGAATCCAGACGTTTCTGTAGAGCTGTCTACAAACGGTGGTCTTGTCCTCCATGGTTCCGATTATAATTTCATCGACGATGACCTTGTGATTTCCGAGAACAAGGAGAATCTAGTTGCGTTCAGAACCGAGGGTGGCAGAGATTATCTCTTCATAGATTCCGCTCCAATCATTGCCTTTGAAAAAGTACCCTGGTACTTGAGCCAGAAGCTTGTTGGGAGTGTTGTTTTTGGACTGTTGGCCGGTCTGTTCCTGTTGCTGCCGTAGAGCATTGGCGGACGCAAGGCTGGCAAAGATCACGCCAGGTCGCAATGCCGGCGAAGAACATGCCGGGACGCAAGGCGCCGAAGAACCTCGGCGGACGCAATGCCCGCATCGCGGGGGAAGAGCCGGCGATCGCTTGCTAAGAGATTGGGTTGATAGGTTCTGGTTACGGAATTCGGGTTATGAATATCGGGATGACAGCCGTTTTTTCCCGTCATTCTGGCATGCTTCTGGCCAGAATCTCAATCCTTGAAACAGTCAGTTGCAAGTGACAAATTGCGAGTAGTAAGAGTAAAAGCTGAGAAAGCGTCCTTCCAGCGATCAGCGGTTTTTAGGTACGAGATCCCGCACAGGATCACTACGGGATGACAATGTCAGACGATTATGTGATTCTATTGTAGGGGCGAACGGCTGTTCGCCCGTGAGTGGATTTCAGTGCAGGCTAAAGGGATGAAATCGCACAGGTTCACTGTATGACTGCCCTTCACGTCATCCTGACAATGCTCCTGGTCAGGATCATGGTCCTTCGCGAAAAACGGGACATGAGTGGAATTGTCAGTCCCTATTTTCGCTTACAGCGTTCAGCGGTTTTTAGGTACGAGATCCCGCACAGGATCACTACGGGATGACAATGTCAGACGATTATGTGATTCTATTGTAGGGGCGAACGGCTGTTCGCCCGTGAGTGGATTTCAGTGCAGGCTAAAGGGATGAAATCGCACAGGCTCACTGTATGACTGCCCTTCACGTCATCCTGACAATGCTCCTGGTCAGGATCACGGTCCTTCGCGAAAAATGGGACATGAGTGGAATTGTCAGTCCCTATTTTCGCTTACAGCGTTCAGCGGTTTTTAGGTACGAGATCCCGCACAGGATCCCTGAACAGGAACGCTTCAGGGCAGGCTCTACGGGATGACAATGTCAGACGATTATGCGATTCTATTGTAGGGGCGAACGGCTGTTCGCCCGTGAGTGGATTTCAGTGCAGGCTAAAGGGATGAAATCGCACAGGCTCACTGTATGACTGCCCTTCACGTCATCCTGACAATGCTCCTGGTCAGGATCACGGTCCTTCGCGAAAAATGGGACATGAGTGGAATTGTCAGTCCCTATTTTCGCTTACAGCGTTCAGCGGTTTTTAGGTACGAGATCCCGCACAGGATCACTACGGGATGACAATGTCAGACGATTATGCGATTCTATTGTAGGGGCGAACGGCTGTTCGCCCGTGAGTGGATTTCAGTGCAGGCTAAAGGGATGAAATCGCACAGGCTCACTGTATGATTGCCCTTCACGTCATTCTGACAATGCTCCTAGTAAGAATCTCGTTCTTCTCGTGCGGAAAATTGTGAGGGGACAGTTCGTCGGAGAACGGATAACCTTTCAACGGCGAACCGGTTTCGGTTAGCTCTTTCCTACCCCCTATACCGAACCTACCTGTTACGACGAACGAACTACGTAAGTATAGAAGACGGAATAACCGTTTGGAGTAAATGAGGATTTAAGAAAACGATGGAGGACAAACAAGGAAACACGAGGGAACTGATTAGAAATAAGGAGGTCTTTCGGGCGTTCTCAACTCTGTTCTAGGAGGTTTTCCAGTGATATCTTATCCTCAGAAACCGTCTAATCGATTCGATTGTCAGCTCCCTCGCAATGAAATTGGGAATAAATAATGATACCCCAGATAGAACGGAAAATGCAAGGAAAAATAGAACCTTTTACATGAAGAAACTAAACTGACACAAAATTTGCTTATCCGATAATTGCAGGTATTTAACTATGATCTCGATCAGCGAGGCAAAACACAAGTATGTTCGCAGTTTACAGCAAGGTCGATCAGATCCTGTGATGTTCTTTGAAAAACACGGAGACCCTGGTTTTCTCTATCAGCCCATGAAATGTTTCTACGTCTGATTTTTGAGTCCTATCGAGCTGAATCGATACTATATCTTGAATTTGTGGAGTGTACAATTAAGAAAAACTCGATGGCCAAAAAACAGACGAAAGTGAAATCAATTGCATTTGCTCAAGAGAGCTTGAAGTAGAAAAAGAATCCGGGATGCTTATTGAAAAGCGGACGCGTGTTTTGCGAAGCTAGAAAAGACAAAGTGTTCGCAATGAGAACAGGTGACATGCAGTTGCTTTATCACTACTGGAGCATTGTTGCTAGAAAAGGTTAGGACTCTTTGTTGCATTGATCCGAAAACGCGAGCGGCTTGACCTAGGTACTCTTTTCTAGAGCTATTGTTCATAGTAGTGTGATAAAATCGTTCCGGGTAAAGATGCTCTCTGGTTGCAGCTATACTCTAGTTGACAATTTGAACCAACACAAAAAGATAGTTTCGCTCCCTAATAGT
>Ga0209605_1000377_pt1 | contig 58117 bp, 61 predicted proteins | sample AD_UKC035_MetaG_FD_184408 | JGI IMG/M metagenome (GOLD analysis project Ga0209605, IMG submission 184408) | Active sludge microbial communities of municipal wastewater-treating anaerobic digesters from USA - AD_UKC035_MetaG (SPAdes) (version 2) | ecosystem: Engineered > Bioreactor > Anaerobic >...
GTGCAAAAGTTGATGCCCAGAAGAAATACATAGGCTATCGAGCCTATGTGATCATTGTAAAAGACTAGTGCTTAAAATAAATATGTCCCACAGCCGATATATACCATTCAAATCGAACATTAGAAATAATTTTTGACTTATCAAAAAAGTTTTAATGGAATAATTTTTGCAATATCAAATTTTAAAAATCGTTTACCAAAAGATTTATAATTAACAAATTAATCAATAAAATAGTTTGGACTAACATACGAATTGGAGGGATTAATATTAGCATGGCAGTTTCTGAAGGTTTTAATTATGATAAGGGTGGTAATACTGATTATGCAGAAGAGCCATTAAATTTGTCAGATAATGCGATAAAAGTATTAGAAAGAAGATATCTGAAAAAGGATCAAGAAGGAAATGTCATAGAAACTCCAAATGATCTCTTTCTAAGAGTATCAAAAAGTATCGCAATAGCTGATTTACTTTATGATGAAAATGCAGACGTTGACGGATTAACTAAAGAGTTTTATGAAATGATGACGAATTTTGAGTTCCTTCCAAATTCACCCACATTGATGAATGCTGGGAGAGAACTTGGTCAGTTATCTGCATGTTTTGTCTTACCTGTTGAAGATTCAATTGATAGTATATTTGATGCAATAAAATACACTGCTTTGATTCACAAAAGTGGCGGTGGAACTGGCTTTTCATTCTCAAGGCTTAGACCTAAAAACGATGTAGTCCTGACGACTAAAGGCATATCAAGTGGCCCAGTTTCTTTTATGACGGTATTTGATACAGCCACAGAAACGATAAAACAGGGTGGAACACGAAGAGGGGCCAATATGGCAATTTTAAGGGTGGACCACCCCGATATCCTAGAATTCATTAAATGTAAAGAAGAGAATACTAAACTTAACAATTTTAATATATCCGTGGCCATTACAGATAAGTTCATAGAAGCATTTGAAAATGGAAAAGACTATGAACTTCTAAATCCGAGAACCGGGAAAGTAGATGGTAAATTAAGTGCAAAAGAAGTTTTTAATCTAATAGTACATATGGCCTGGAAAAATGGAGAACCCGGTATAGTATTTATTGACAGACTAAACAGAGGGAACCCCACCCCTGCCATAGGCGAAATTGAAAGTACTAATCCCTGTGGAGAACAGCCTCTTCTTCCCTATGAATCTTGTAATCTTGGTTCTATAAATCTTTCAAAATTTTTAAAGAATACTAGTAAAGGATATGAAATAGATTTTGATCATTTAAGAGATGTTGTAAAGAAGTCCGTACATTTTTTAGATAATGTTATTGATGTTAATAGATACCCTTTGGCTCAAATTGAAGACATGACAAAAGGCAACAGGAAAATAGGATTAGGCGTCATGGGCTTTGCAGACATGCTTCTTAAACTTGGGGTACCATATAATTCTGAAGATGCAGTCGATCTCGCAAAAATCGTAATGAAATTCATCAAAGAAGAAGCTACTGAAACTTCAAGAGAACTTGCTTCAAAGAGGGGACCTTTTCCAAATTTTGAAAATAGTGTATTTTATGACAGAAGAGAAATGCCAATTAGAAATGCCACTGTAACTACAATAGCACCAACTGGTACTATAAGTCTTATAGCAGGTAGTTCCAGTGGAATAGAGCCTATATTTGCAATATCATATATCAGAAATGTCATGGATAAAGATGAGCTTTTAGAAATTAATCCTGTTTTTGCAGAAATATCCAATGAGAGAGGAATTTACAATCAAGAACTAATGAAGAGAATTGCAAGGGAAGGCACTTTAAAAAATATAGAAGAAATGCCTGAAGACATTAAAAAAATATTTGTAACTGCTCACGATATTATTCCAGAATGGCATATAAGAATTCAAGCGGCATTTCAAGAGTACACCGATAACGCAGTTTCAAAGACCATTAATTTCCCAAAAAGCGCAACTGAAAAAGATGTAATGCAAGCTTATTTATTAGCTTACAGAAGTGGTCTCAAGGGAACTACTATATATAGAGATGGATCTAGAGACGAACAAGTTTTGAATATTGGTAAAGTTAACAAAAAAGAAACTTCTATTCAAAAGGCCCCAAGGCCAAGACCAAAAGTAACTAAAGGATTCACTGAAAAGATAAGGACCGGTTGTGGTAATCTTTATGTTACTATAAATGAGGATGAATATGGGCTTTGCGAAATATTTATGCAAATGGGTAAATCTGGAGGCTGCCCTGCAAGTCAGAACGAAGCAATTGCAAGATTAATCTCCTTGGCCTTGAGATCTGGAATAGGAATCGAGTCTATCTTGGAACAGTTAAGGCATATCAGATGTCCAATGCCTACATGGGATGAGGGTATGCCAGTTCATTCTTGTGCTGACGCAATAGCTATAGTTTTGGATAGGTATATTAAGAAGGAACTAAACACAAAACAAGAAAGACTAGATTTGGTTGTAACCTCAAACGGAACATCCAATAGTAATGGAATGCCAGCACAATGCCCAGAATGTGGTGAAGTATTAGTATTCTCTGAAGGCTGTGTAAGTTGCAAATGTTGTGGATATACAAAATGCTAATTTCCATTTTTATTTTAATAATTTATTTTTAGAATAATTCTTATACCAATTAATTCAATATATTTTAATATTTATAGATAATTCTCAAGTATATAATAAAGCTTAAAAACTATTATATTAAATTATGCTAAAGGAATCCTATGAAAAGCTTCTATCGAAAACGGCCTAGAATACACTTAAAACAAAATCTAATTAATAAAAAAAATGAAAAAGATAATACCTTAGATTTGGACGAATACGTACCAAAAGACGATTCCAAAAAAATCAATAGGAATACAATTCAAGAAAGATCTTCGAGTAATAACGTTGATGAAAGAAATTATTCTAATAAATTTGATATTTTGGTGATTGAAGATAATCTTGAAATATTAGAAATGTTAAAAGATACTTTGGAATCAGTAACTCATTACAATTTTAATGTTACTTGTTCACAAAATGCTGAAGAGGCAATGGAAAAAATACAAAACTCTAGTTTTGATTTAATAATATCCGATAATGTCTTGCCAGGAATGTCAGGAATAGATCTTTTGACAAAGGTGAAGGATCAGTATCCTTCTATATTAAGAATTTTAATAACGGGATATTCTGATTTAGAAGTTGTAAAAGATGCAATTAACAGGGCTGCCGTAAATGCATACATTGAAAAACCATTTGGATACAAAGAATTAACTGAAAAAGTAATAGACATACTAAAGGAAAAAAATGTTCTTCAAAGAAGACAAGATTTAACATCTTTGGAACAAATTTATGAATCAGAAGGTGGTCCAGAATTCTTTAGTTCTCTATTTTCCTTTACCCCGAAAGATTGTGAAATCCACACTGTTGTAGAAAAGAGTGAAGAAGATTTAGCGATTAAATACAGTCAAGAAAGAATTGATGTACTTTCAAATTATGGCATAATTAAAAAAGTGAAAAATCTTCCACTAATTATTAAATGCCCAAATTGTCAATCATATGACTATAAAATTGTTTTAAAATGCCCTTTGTGTACATCTGAAAATTTGGTAAAAGGAGAGATTATCGAACACTACAGTTGCTCTAATATTAATTTTTCCAATAAATTTATTAAAAAGGGCAAACTTATTTGTCCAAAATGTAATCAGGAATTAAGGAGGCTCGGGGTAGATTATAGAAAAATTGGAAATTGGGTATTCTGTGAGAAATGCAGTGAATTTTATGGTGAAGCAAATATTGGTCTAAGATGTAACAGTTGTAAAACACTTTATACAGTAAATGAATCAATTTGGGAAGAAGAGGAGAAAATCGTTCCCGACAGAGCAAAAATATTGAAATTAATAAGGCGGCTAAGTATTCTGAGTGAAATAGAAAAAGAATTGAGAAAGAAAGGACTAGATGTTAGAAGGAATTTACTACTAACTTATAAGGGCATTGAAAAGAAATTTGATATGGGAGTCTTTAGAGACCTAAAGGACGAAGATCCTTTTATGGTTTTTGATATTTATATTGACCCGCGGGGTATTTTTTCAAATGAAATAAAATCATTTTATAATAAAATTAAAGACATAAATTATGCCAAAGCTATTTTTGTTGCAGTTCCCAAAATAGATACTAGTTATAAAAAAACTTTTAGTGATTTAAAAATTAACACTATTGAAATTGATGATTCAAGTTCTGTTATTGATGCTTTAGAGTCATTGGAATTACCTTCATAAATGTATAGCTTTAGTGAAATAGATGATACTAGAAATAATAGAAAAATACTTTGAGTTTTTTGGATTTCCACTTATTACAGGCATCCAAATGTCTTTATTTCTAATAATACTTGATAGTACTCGAAGTATAATTAAAATTATCTTTATTCTATTAGGGAGGATTAGAGAAATTCTTAATCCTCTGTCAGAACAAAAATTTCTACCTTCTATTTCCATAATTGTACCAATGCATAATGAAGAATCAAAGATAGAGGAATGCATACTTTCTTTAATAGAGGCCAACTATCCAGAAGACATAAAGGAGATTATTATAATCGATGACGGTTCAACTGATAAGTCATATTATAAATCTTTACCGTATGCAAGACGTGGCGAGATAAAACTTTTTAAAAGAGAAACAAAGAGTGGCTCTAAAAGTGGCGCAATAAATTATGGATTATTAATTGCAAAAAATGAAATTATTATAGTGGTGGATGCAGATACAAAACTGGAGAGAGATTCACTCATTGAAATAGTAAAACCGTTTTCCAATAAAGATGTAATGGCAGTCGCTGGAAATATTAAAGTTGAGAATAGAAATAATATTCTCTCATATTGTCAAGCTTACGAGTATACAATGTCAATGGAGATAGGTAAAAGGATACAATCTCTTTTCAGAACAATACTTATAGTTCCGGGAGCCTTTGGAGCATTTCGAATGAATTATGTTAATACGGTAGGAGACTATGATTATGACACCGTAACTGAAGATTTTGATCTAACCTTTAAAGTATTGAAAAGGGCAAAAGTCATTTTTGCTCCAGACGCAATGGGATGGACTATATGCCCAGATAAATTAAATACCTGGTATCGCCAAAGAGTTAGGTGGTCAAGAGGGGAAATAGAAACTCTTTGGAAGCATAGGGACCTTTTCTTTAGAAAACATTATGGATTATTAGGAATGGCCGCAGCACCAGATATGGTATTAATGGACATTGTTTTCTTAAGCCTTAGATTTGTTAATATTTTATTCATATTGTTAGTTTTACCTGTTCTATTCACTTTTGATAAATACTTAGAATATCTTATTTTTTATTCCAGAGTTTTTTTAATGATATTTTGTTCTTATCTGATATTTGAACTAATATCAGTCTTAACTGCTTTAGTAGTTGTAAAAGAGAAGAAGGACCTTTCCTATTTTCTAATTTCTCCAATAATTATCATTTTCTATAGGCCTTTGTATGCATTTGTTAGATTCAAAGGATACTTGGATTTTATTTTGAAGAGAGATCCAGTGTGGAGATAAGTTAGATTTTATTTATCTATTACTCCTTTAATGAATTCTATATATTCTTTAATGTCCATTAAATTTATTTTTTCATCAAGTTCTGAGGATTTAATCTTACATATCCATGAATCGTATGGTTTAGCATTCAAAAGATCGGGCGAATTTTCAATTTCTTTATTAGTTTCTATTATTGTTCCGGACACAGGAGAAAAAATATCGAGCACAGTCTTAACAGATTCAATTTGGCATAATAATCCAAATTGTTTGACATTAGTATCTATTGCAGGTAATTCAATATAAGCTATTTCCCCTATTTCTCTTTGGGAATAATCATCTATGCCTATAACACATATATCTCCTTCAATTTTTACCCATTCATGCGTTTTAGAGTAAAATAAATCATCTCTAAAGGAATAAGTTCCAATATCCATTAAAGCACCAACTTTTCCTCATTTTTTTTACTTAAATCGTTATCTATGATTAGTCTTATCATACTAGCAAACATTTATAAATATTATGAATAATTATTCATAAAGAGGTGTATCTATGAAGATAGCCATCGCAACTGACGATAAGGTGAATATTTCTCACCACTTTGGTAGAACTCTGGGATTTAGAGTTTTTGAAATAGAAGAAAATGTCATAATTAGAGAGGAATACCGACAAAACATTGGAAAAAGTAATGGCCAGTGTGGCAGCTGTGACCATTCAAGCATGATTAATAACATAAAAGACTGTAATTTAGTCATATGTTATGGAATGGGACAAGGAATCTATAATGACTTAGTTAGACATAACATAATGGCTGTAATCACTGAAGAACAAACAGTAGACGATGCCATTAGTTGTCTAATGAAAGATGACTTAGTGAATAGACTTGACAAATTACATTAATGAAATAATAAATATTTTTTTAATTTATATTTTGTATTTACTTAATACTTCATTATCTATTAATAATATATTTAAATAAGGCTTCATTTTCATATTTAGAGACGATTTGTATGAAACTTGTAATTGTTGGGGGAGGCGCAGCAGGTTCAGAAGCGGCTCTAGAAGCAAGAAAATTCGATAAAAACGCAGAGATTACATTAATTGAAAAACAAACTTTTCCCCAATATTCATTATGTGGACTTCCATACGCAGTATCCAGTGATATCGAAAATTTTGATAAGCTTATAATATTTCCAAAAGAATTCTATGAAAAACAAAAAATTAAACTATTGCTCCAAAAAGAAATTAAAAAAATAAATCCCCTCGATAAGAAAGTTATCCTTGAAGATAATTCTGAAATAGGGTATGATTCGCTTATTCTTGCAACTGGTGCTATTCCGTGTAACTATAAAATTGGTTACAAATATCCTGAAGGTATCTATTTCATAAGAACTTTAGATGATGCGATAGATCTATCTAAAAGAATAGATACTTCAAAAAGAGCAATTATATATGCATACGGATGGGGTTGCAAAGCAGGATGCAAAGGCTGTATCTCTGGTCGTATATCTCTGGAAATGGCATACGCCTTAAAGAAAAGAGGACTAGAAGTAACGATTGTTTCTAGCGAGAATAGACCATTGCGACAGCAAATCGACATGGATATGAGTGAATTAATTGTAGATTATTTGAAGAGTAAGGGAATAAATCTAGTAACAGATAAGAAAGTTATTAGTATATCTGGTGAAGATAAGGTAAATGGATTGATTGCAGATAATGAATTAATAGATGCAGACATCATCATAATGGCTTCTGGAACTCGAACAAATACTAACCTAGCTAAAGATTGTGGAATTCAGATTCAAAAAGGTATAAAGACCGATTCAAGACTTCAAACATCAATTGATAACATATATGCTTGCGGAGATTGTGCAAGTGTTAAATATTTTTTCACAGATGAGCAATTTTCTTCAAGCTTAGGAACAAATGCTGTTAGGAGTGGAAAAATTGCCGGAATAAATTCAGTTGGAGGAAATTTAGAATTAAATCCCATAATTAATCTTACAATAATGGATTTTTTCGATTTAGAAATTGGGGCATTTGGATTAACAGAAGATAATTTATCGAGTTTAGGGATAGAATATGTCAAGGCTAGATACAAAGGTAAATCTAGAGCAGAATACTATCCGGGATATAAAGAGATAATTTTCAAAATTCTAGCTTCTACTGAAGGTGATATATTGGGATTCCAAGCTATGGGTGAAGAGGGTATATTTGCTAGAACACTTGCAGTAGGTTTTGCAGTTCAAAAAGGTATTAAGATCAATGATTTGGCAAAAATCGAGAATTGTTATAGCCCGCCTTTGTCTCCAACTATAGACCCTGTTCAAATTTGTGCTGAACTTGTTCTAAGAAAATTAAAATAATTTATATTTATTCTAAGTTCCCCATCTTTTGAATAAATTGTTTTCTATGCCAACCTGATCTAAAATCCTCCCAACTACAAAATTTGTAACTTCGTCTATGTTTTTGGGCTTATGGTAGAAAGCTGGCATCGCAGGTAATATAACGGCACCTTCGTCAGAGAGAGTTGCCATATTTTTTAGATTAATTGAAGTCAAAGGCGTTTCTCGTGGAACAATAACCAATTTTCTTTTTTCTTTTAGAGATACAGCTGCAGCTCTGGTAATCAGATTATCTTGAATACCTACAGCTATCTTGGAAATAGTTGAAATCGTAGCGGGACATATGACCATATAGTCAAACGGGTAACTCCCCGAAGCAACAGGTGCTTCCATTTCACTATTTTTATATACTTTGTATGCATATTTATTTAATCTATCTAACTCGTAATCTGTTTCATCCTTAATTATTTTCTTTGCACTTTCACTTACAATTAAATGTATGTTGCCTTTCAAATTTTCCAACAATTTGATGCCGTATATAACTCCACTTGCACCAGTTATCGCAAGAATTCCTTCCATAAAATATATATGAATTGTAACTATTAAAGATTTACCTTTCTAAAATAAGGAATCTATTCCGAAAGTTATATAAGTTACACATCAAGATTGCTTCTATAATATAATCTTTTTAATGGTGAATCTATGCGGATTCTTTTAATACATAGTGACTATTTAGAGTATGAAATTACTTCAAAGACAAAAATAGCTGAGGAGATTGAAGATTCTTTAAAGAAAGGCAGAATGGAAGATTGTCTTTCGGTCTTCGTTGCTGTTGAAGAAGGTGACGATGATTCTGTGATTGATAAAGCATTTAATGAAGTTGCAGAAGTATCAAAATCGGTTAAATCAGATAAAGTTTTTCTGTATCCATATGCGCATTTAAGTAATAATCTTGCACCTCCTGACATAGCTATTAAATTATTGAAAGATTTAGAAAATAAATTAAAAACAGAATATGAGGTAAAAAGGGCGCCTTTTGGCTATTATAAAGCCTTTAAAGTATCATGTAAAGGTCATCCTCTATCCGAACTTTCTAGGAGTATTAAGTCTCAAGGAGATACCGAGGTAGTATCTGAAGCTTTGAAAGCCGAGGAAAGAATTAAATCTAGTTGGTATATCCTTGATCCTTCCCTAAATCTTATACCTCAAGAAAAGTTTGATTTTAAAAAGCATGACAGCCTCAAAAAATTAGCAGAATATGAAGTTACTCACTCTAGGAAAGTCGATATGGTTCCACCGCATGTTGAATACATGAAAAATTTAGAGCTTGTTGATTATGAAAAAGGTTCAGACCCTGGAAATTTGAGGTGGTACCCAAAAGGTGTTCTAATTAAGAGGTTATTAGAAACTCGGGTTAACGATAGCATACTAGAATACGGGGGAATGGAAGTAGAAACACCGATAATGTACAGTATTACTCATCCAATGCTTTCTAAGTACCTAAATAGATTTCCGGCAAGGCAATATATAGTTAAATCTGGAAATGATGATTATTTCTTAAGATTTGCAGCATGTTTTGGCCAATATCTCATGAAACATGACATGATAATTTCTTACAAAGATCTTCCACTTAGATTATACGAATTGACACGTTACAGCTTCAGAAGAGAACAAAGGGGCGAGCTAGTAGGCTTAAGAAGATTAAGGGCTTTTACTATGCCAGATATGCATACTCTTGCTACATCCATGGACAGTGCAAAGAATGAATTTATCGAGCAATTTAAATTATCGATGAAATGGATGGAAGGACTTAATTTAAATTATGAAGTTGCTATAAGATTTGTAAAATCATTTTATGACGAAAATACAGAATTTGTAGAAAGGCTTATGTCATTAATTAATAGGCCAGTTTTAGTTGAAATGTGGGATGAAAGGCCATTCTATTTCGTGATGAAATTTGAGTTTAATTTTGTCGATTCATTAAATAAAGCTTCAGCTCTTTCAACTGTTCAAATTGATATAGAAAATACTGAAAGATTTGAAATCAAATATTTTGATGAAGATGGAAAAGAAAAATATCCTTTGATGTTGCATGCTTCAATTTCAGGTGCAATTGAGAGAAATCTTTACGCACTTCTTGAAACAGCGTACTTGGAGTCTAAGAAAGGTAAGAAACCAATGCTTCCATTGTGGTTGTCGCCTACCCAGGCAAGGGTTCTTCCTGTAGGAGAAGAACAACTTGATTATTCGCTAAAAATACTAGAAGAATTAGAAAGGTCAGGAATACGAGTGGATATAGATGACAGGGATCTAAGGCTTGGCAAGAAGATAAGAGATGCAGAGAAAGATTGGGTGCCTTATATCATCGTTATAGGTGAAGATGAAATTAAGAATTCTACCTTGAATATCAGATCAAGAGAGGATTCTTCTCAAAAAAATACAACAGTTGAAGAATTTAAGAATTCCATACTTGAACTTGTTAAAGGAAAACCAACAAGACCATTACCTCTACCAAGAAAACTTTCTTTAAGGGCTAGTTTTAGGTAGGCTATCTCATGGAAAATATAAAATGTGATGTCTTAGTTGTTGGCGGCGGGCTTGCGGGCATTCGAGCTGCAATAGAAGCCAAAAAATATGTTAAAGATGTCATAATATTAACAAAAGGATACGTCGGGAAAGGTGGTTGTAGTTCCATCTCTGAGGGAATTTTAAATGCACCTATTTCAGAAAGCGATTCTTCTGAACTGTACTATGGGGATATAGTTAAGGGTTCAGCAAATGTAGCCGATCCAAAACTTGCAAGACTTCTTTCTGAAAATGCGAAAAAGGCTATTCTTTCTCTTGAAGATTACGGCGTTCAGTTTAAACGAGAAAATACGAATCTAGTTCTTAATCTGTCTGGCGGAAATTCTGTTGCAAGAACTGTGAGGGTAGAACCACCAAGTCCCGGGTGCGGAAGAATAATTCCTTTAAAATTAATGGAACACGCAAAAAATAATGGTATAATCTTTCTTGAAAAAAACCACTTGATTAAACTCTTTAAGAAGAATGGCAGAGTTGTATCCGGGATAGCATGCGATGGAAATAAATTCTCTGAAATATCATTTAAGTCCATTATTATTTCGACAGGAGGAGCAGGAAATATATATAGAAACTCCACTAATACCTCCGATGTCGAAGGAGATGGGTATTACTTAAGTTTTGATGTTGGAGCATCTCTGATTGACATGGAATATGTACAATTTTTCCCTACTGTGGCACTTAAATCCTATCTAGTTTTACCATTCGTCTTTACTGACGGTGCTGTTCTTCTTAATAGTAAAGGCGAAAGATTTATTGGAAAATATGATTCAAATCTTTTAGAAAAAACTACTCGAGATGTAATGTCAAGAGCTATCTTCACTGAAGCGCTTGAAGGAAGAGGCGTTGACGGAGGGGTGTATATCTCCTACAAAGAAGTCCCCGAAAACATCCTTAAGGCAAAATACTCAAAAGAGTTAGATTTTTTCCAGACAAAAGGAATTGATCTGACTAAAGATAATCTTCTTGTTAAACCTTCCTGCCATTTCTTCATGGGCGGATTAAAAATAAATGAGAAATGCGAAACAAATGTCAAAGGATTATATGCTTGTGGAGAAACTGCAGGCGGTGTACACGGAGCCAATAGGCTTGCAGGCAACGCTTTAGCTGAAACTTTAGTGTTTGGGGAAATTGCAGGAAAAAATGCATCTGAATTTGCGTTAGCAAATGATTTTGACTACATAGATACCAAGAGTTATATTGAATCATTACCTAAACTTACTGAAAGTTCTTCAGAAAAAGAATTGATTAAAGAAATAAAAGAGATCATGTGGAGATATCTTGGGATTATTAGAAACAAGGAAGGAATAACAACTGCAATAAAGGAGTTTTCTGAAATAAAAAATAAATTTGAAAAGATTAACTCAACACAAAATTATTTGGAATACTTCAAATTAAGAAATATTCTTTTTGTTGCCCAAGCTGTAGCCCGATCTGCCCTTGAAAGAACAGAGTCCAGGGGTGCACATTATAGAAGTGATCATCCAAACGAGGATAAAAATTGGAAAAAGGCAATTATAATAAAAGAAGGATTTAATATTGAATACGAGGCGAGATAATTGTTATTAGCAATAATAGGAAGTCAATGGGGAGACGAAGGAAAAGGAAAAGTAACTGATATTTATGCAGAAAATTCTGACATTGTAGTTAGATTCCAAGGAGGGAATAATGCTGGACATACAATCGTCGTTGGAGATAAAACCTACAAGTTTCACCTAATGCCATCGGGAGCAGTACATAAGAAATCCCTTGTTCTTGGAAATGGAGTAGTAGTTGATCCAAAAGTACTCATTGAAGAAATTGAAAAATTAAAAAAAGATGGATTTAATCCCGATATATCAATCAGCGACAGAGCAAATATAATAATGCCGTATCACAGAATTTTGGATGGCATTGAAGAGAAAATGAAAGGAGCTCTTGCAGCGGGAACAACAAGAAAAGGTATAGGGCCTTGTTATTCCGACAAAATATCCCGTTTTGGAATTAGATTCTCTGACTTATTAGATTTAGAAGTTTTTAGGGATAAACTTAATTTAATTGTTCCAATCAAACAGAAAATATTTGATGCATTCGATGAAGATGTTAATCTCAATATTGAATCAATATTTAATGAATATGTATCTTATAGGGCTTACTTAAAAGATTACATAAAAGACACCTCTGTTTTCTTAAATAACGCGTACGATCAAGGTAAGAATATACTAATGGAAGGAGCGCAGGGTACACATTTAGATATAGATCATGGCATTTATCCATTTACAACATCCTCAAATACAAATGCAGGAGGCATATGCACTGGTAGCGGAATATCTCCTAAAAAGATTGATAGAATTGTAGGCATAACTAAGGCCTATACTTCTAGGGTGGGGGAGGGACCTTTTCCTACTGAACTTCTCGATAAAGAAGGCGAATATTTAAGAGAAAAAGGCAAAGAATTTGGAACAACGACAGGCAGACCAAGAAGGTGCGGATGGTTAGATTTAGTATTAGTTAAATATTCCTGTCTCTTGAACAATTTCTCAGGACTTGCAATAACTAAGATAGACGTATTAACTGAAATGAAAAAACTTAAGATCTGCTATGCTTATGATTATAAAGGAAAGATTATACATGATTTCCCATCCAATATGAAAATATTATCCGAGTGTAAACCTCTCTACGCCGAATTTGAGGGATGGGAAGAATTTGACTGGAAAAATATAAAAGATGCGAAATCTCTGCCAACACAACTTCAAGCATATACTAGATATATTGAGGAGCAGACTAAAACACCCATTTGCATGATCTCTTATGGCCCAAAAAGAGACGAAACTTTAATAATAAAAGATTTTTTTAGGGGAGTTTAATTGTTTGGCCTTTTTAACAAATTTAAATTTAAAATGGCAATTGTTGTCAGAGATGATTTGAAGTTATCAAAAGGAAAACTATCTGCTCAAGTTGCGCATGCTGCAGTTAGTTGTGCAATAAAATCAGAGAATAACAAAAATAAATATTTTTCTGAATGGTTTTCTGAAGGGCAAAAAAAAGTTGTATTGAAAATTGATGATTTAGATTCACTCATTAAAGTATTCAATGAGGCAAAAAGTGTTGGCCTGACAACAGAACTAATCAAAGATGCGGGATTAACAGAAATTCCTCCTGGAACAATCACTGTTTTGGGTATAGGGCCAGCCCCAGAAGATGAAATTGATAAGATAGTGGGGAATCTGAAACTTCTATAGAATAACAATACAAAAGCTTATATAAATATTTTTAAAAATTTATCTTAAGCAGTATTGGAGGTAAAAAATGAAAAAAATAATTATGGTCTTATTAACATTAATATTTGTGATTTCTCTATTTGTTTCCCCTATATTGGCTGCAGAAAATACGTCTCCAGAGCTTCAAAACGGGGTTCTTTTGTACACTTTCAAGAATAATACATTTTCTTATAAATTTCAAGTAGAATACAAAGACGCTGATGGAGATATACCTCGATATATGTTTGTCTTTATAAATGGATCAAGAAGAGAAATGATCAAAGCAGATATAACTGATAACAATTCAAAGGATGGAATATTGTATATATTGCCTATGCATGAAGATGAACTTTTCAAATTTGCTCCAAGGGCAAAAGAGTGGAATATAGAATATTGGTTTAGAACAAATGATGGGAAAGGTCCTGTAAGTACTAAAATATCCAAGTTATTTGTATTAGACACTGAATCAATGGGGCTAATTACAAGTAATTCTGCGGGTGGCGGAGGGAACGGAGGTTCATCTAGCGGTTGTGGATGTGGTAAATAAAAATTCCAACCAATAATTTTATATATCTTTTTTTTAAACCAATGACAAGGTGAAATTATGGAGTTCTATATTTTCATAGCGATTGTAATAGGATTGATAGCATTATTTGCAATAATAGAGGGACTTAGTAGGAAAAGAAATACTTTGAGTAAACCCCCGTTAAAAGGCAACGAAAGAAATACCCAGTATGTACCGCAATCAATTCCAAAAAAATAAAATAAAATATTATTTTTTTACTCTTTTCCTAATATATTTAACTATTACGTATATTATTCCAAGAAGTATTAATATTGGTATAAAGAATCCGCCCAATATTATTATTCCCGCAACTGAAACTATGAACGCATCTATAGCTCTGTCAAAGGTGTTCTTTATGCCCCACTCATGGACAATCTTTTCAGGTTCGTATAGATTAATATAAAATGTACCAAAAGTTGTTGTATTATCTAGGTATTTTATTCTTCCTTCATACCTTTCTATCTCTCCCCTGATTCTTCCAAGTTGGACTTCAATTGCAAGAACGTCTTCCACATCCTTAGCCATATCTAGAAGTTCTGTATATCTTTTTTCCTGGTTTTTCAAGTTTTTTAATCTTGCCTGCAAATCCATATACTCTTCAGTAACATCGTGTGCCGAAGTTTCTTTGGATTTAATCTTTCCAATTTGAACTAAAGAATCCCCAAACTCTTCAAATCTTTTTTCCGGTATCTTTATTGTAATATTACCGCTTTTTGTTTCTGTATCTGAAGTCCACATATTCGAGTTGGTTACGTATCCTTCGTACTTAATGGCCAATTCTTTAATTTTTGAGATGGATGAATTAAAATTTTCAACTTCTATATTTGCATTCCCATTTTTGACAATTTTTTGATCATTTGAGTTTAATTCACTTGATTCCGTATAACTCTGAGACAAAGATTTTGAATAGCTATCGGTTTGAGGGGCACCACCGTATCCTGTTGAGTAAGCAATACCTTCATCGTAAATTACTCTCTTGGAATATATATTTGGCCCTAAAAAAAAAGTTCCTATAAAGAATCCTGAAATTAAGATTGCAATTATTCCAATTGCACCAAGTATCATAAAGGATTTTTTCATTTCATCACCAATAGAAACTTATAAGGCACTATATTTATATATTTCGATATGGTTCAATTTATATTGAACCTTTATTATTTAATTTTATAGTCTTAAAAAAGTACTCGGATATAGTATCCCCTACTATTTTTACTAAAATATCCTTGTCTTCACTGTAACCAAAAGCCCCAAGAGATATCTTTGCAGCTGCAAAATTCATATGCCCTCCGGCTGAGCCCATTTTAGAAAAAGCCTTTGTAATTATTTTGCTTATATCGATAATTTGATCCCGGGATCTAGCAGATATGTATACGTAGTCTTCAATTATTCCAATAACTATGGATACAGTAATACCTTCAAGTTTCAATAATAGATCTGCAGATTGAGACAACGATTCCTTATTATCCACATATCCAACATTGGAAATAACATATTTGTCATATAGTCTTTTGTTATTTATCGACCTAGACAAAACATCAAGAGTATCTGGAGAAATATTAGGATTTTCAATAACATTCAAAAGTTCTTTATTAATCTTGGGTTTTAAAAAATATACGGCCTCGGTATCTTCCTTCTCAAAATTTCGTTTGAAGTTATTCGTATCAACAAGAATACCATACATTAATCCTGTTGCTAATTGTTCATTGACTTCAATACCAAAATCCCTCAAATAAGAAGTCATAATAGTGGCAGTTGCACCAACTTTAGGCCTTATATCTATGAACTGTGCATTAATTTTTTCTTCTTCAGTATAATGGTGGTCAATTATAATGTCTGGTTTTATTTCTGAGGGGAATATAGTCGTATTGGACAGATTTGGCATATCAATTAATGCAATTTTGTCGTACTCTCTTAAAATATATTTTTTATGCTCAGCTATCTTTTTAAAATCCCATTTCAAAAGTTCAACCATCAATTTGTTTCCTTCATGGCCAATATCCCCGCCATAATATATATCTACATTTACCTTCAAACTTTCTGCAATAGCTTTAAGGGCATAAGCGCTTGACATTGCATCCGGGTCAGGATTATCATGCATTATAATTGCTAATGACTTGGCTTTCTCAAGTATTTTTTTTAATTGGTCTTTATTTCTCCAATAATTTGACAGTTCAAGTTGATTTATTATTATTTGTGCCATTGATCTATCTGGGGTAACGACAAAATCTGCCCCCAATTTTTTAAGTCCGGAGATATGCTCTGAACTAGGGGCGTTAACAATTATCAAAGCTTCTTTATTGAGTTCTCTTGAAAGTTTCAAAGCTTCAATATTGGTCTTGTGGTCTGAGGTAGTGATAATTATCTCTTTAAATTTTGAGATATTTACTCCTATGAGATTAAATGATTTAGTAAAATCAAAAAGGTAAGTTTTACAACCAATAGTTTCCACCCTGTTTAAAGCCTGCATATTTTTATCTATGACTACTACTTCTTTGCCTCTCTTTTTAAGTACTAAAGATACAGCATATCCGATTTTTCCAGCTCCAAAAATAAGAGACATAAGTCTAATAATGTGATGAAATATATATTCTTAACTGATTTAACCAAAATAATTATAAATGATACTAATATTTACAAGTTGAGGTATGTCTTTGGAAGGTTCAGTAGACGACGAAATTATTAAAATTTCACAAGAATTAAAAGCTTTGGAATCTGAGGCGGAATCATATAAAAAAGAGCTTTTGGCTTTAAAACAAAAAAGAGATGAAAAAAATGCTCAAGTTTCTGATTTGATTAAGAAAGGTAAGGAAAATAAGGAACTTAGAGATAAAGCTAACGAGGAAACAAAAAAATATAAGGCACTACGTGAAGAAAATAGCTCTAAACTAAGAATAATTTATGAGTCTTTGAATAAAATTAAAGAAGCCACAAAAAACAAGGATATTACTTCCTCTTCAGAAATTGAAAAAAAGATAGATAATATTGAATGGAAACTTGAAACTGAAGTTCTTTCGTTGGATAAAGAACGACAACTTGTTGACATCATAAAGGACTTAAAAAAAGACCTTAAAGAATCTAAAAATTATGAAGCGCTTTCCAAAGAAGCACGCTTTTCTCGAAAAGATTTAGATACATTGAAAAAAAATTCTGAGGAATACCATAAAAAAGTTCTAGAGCTTTCGGATGAATCCACTAAGTATCATGAACGTATGATATACTATTTCAATAGTTCCGAAGATATCAAAAAAGAAGCGGATACAACACACAAGAACTATCTTGAAAAGAAAAAATATGTTGATGAACTATACGATAAAATAAGAGAACTTAGGGCAAAAATCAAAGGATTAGAGATTAGTTCAAGAAAAACTGAGAAGCAGGAAAAAGAGAAAAAGATAAAAGAAAAGAAAATAGAACTATCAAAGAAAAGTGAGGATATCTTAGAGAAATTTAAAAACGGAGAAAAACTCACCTTGGATGAACTGAAAATTCTCCAGGCTGGGGGAAATATTTGATTGTAGAAATATCTTTCGTCCCTATTGGAGTTGGAACATCTCTTAGTCGTTATATCGCGGTAGTTATAGATAACATAGAGAAAAGTGGATTAAAATATCAACTCACACCCATGGGAACAATTGTAGAGGGCGAGTGGAAGGACATATCCAAGTTAATTGATTATTCGCATAATTTAATATTTGAAATGGGAATAGAAAGGATTATAACTAACATAAAGATTGATTATAGATTAGACAAGAAATATTCTATGCAAGATAAGGTGGATTCAGTCAAAAAGAAGATGGTAGAAACCGATGTTTGAGAAGAAAATATTGGTGCTCTCAGTGGATAGGGATAATGATCTGGGGGTAAAAACAGGCATTCAAGGGCCGATAATAGGAGAAAAAAATATCCTAAATGCAGCTATGGAGCTTGGTATAGCCGATCCCACCGAGTCAGATACAAATGTTCTTTTTAGGGCAATCCAAGTCTTTCGTAAATTGAAAAATGAAGGCACACCTTGTGAAGTAGTAGCTCTTACGGGGGATGCTGACGTTGGTGTTAAATCTGATATAGTGCTTTCTGACCAACTTGATCAAGTAATTAAAAAAATTAAAGTAAAAGGAGTAATTCTTGTTACAGATGGGCGAGAAGATGAGAATATCTTACCGGCCATTCAATCAAAGGTGCAAATTATATCAATAGATAGGATAGTTATACAGCAAAGTGAAACAATTGAAGAAACTTATTTTATTCTTCATAGATATATAAGGGAGGTCATGGAAGACCGAAAACTCGCAGGGCTTATGTTAGGGGCGCCTGGGCTAGTTTTTCTTCTTTTTGGTGCAGCATTTTTATTGGGAAAACCTCAACTTGGTTGGTTTGGATTCTTATTTATCCTGGGAATTTATCTGTTTTTCAAGGGATTTGGGATTGATAATTTCTTAAAAAAAGAGTTTTCTCCAAAAAGAGTGGGATTTGTTTTTTACCTTATTGCTGTATTATTGGGCATCATTGGGGTATGGCAGAGTTATTATTATCTTCTTCAATTTCCAACTTGGCAAAGTATACCTTTAGTAATAGCAACAATTCTATCAAGAATTGAACTCATTTACGTAGCTTTTGCAATAGCAATGTTCGGTAGATTTCTAGAAGCATACTCTACAAATAAGAAGGAAGTAGTAAGTACACTTGCGCTAACATTTTTCACAGCAATATTCTCATTTGTTTTATACCAGTCTGCCAAGTTTATCCTAGGCTCTATATCTCTTGAAATTCTAATGATTTATCTTTTTGTAGCAGGTGGCTTGACTGTACTATTCATGAGACTAACTGGGAAATTAAAAGTAAAAATTATGCCTGAAGCTTGCAGTTAGCAAGTTCATGCAATTTTTCTATACCGCTTTCCATACCAATACCATAGAGTATATCTCCCTCGTTCAAGGTGAAGTTTTTCTTTGGAGAGTAAATATAGTCTTTACCCCTCTTTATAAGGAATATGTAAATGCCAGTCTTACTTTGTAATTTTATTTCTTGGAAAGTCTTATCAATTATGATCGAACCTGAACATATTTTTACCCTTGCGATAATTTGGTCAGTTTCTTTCATTGCCTCTTTAAATATCGGGTGGGCATCAATTCCTCTAGTTACAATATCTGCTATTTCAGAAGCAGCATCAGCAATGGCCTCAGTTGCTTCAGTTATATGAATCAGACTTAGTAAGTCTTCAGGATTGCTGACATTAGAAGCCTTTTGTAATATTTTTTTACCCATTTCATAGTTCAGTTTATCTACAATCTCTTCTAGTTCCATTACTTCCTCTGCAATGTATTTATTATTGTATAAAAGGGCAGTATATGATAGGGCAACCATTAATTCTGAATTATTTTTCATCTGCGTTAATATATCGGCCATACCAGTTTCCATTGTATCACCACTTTGTTTTTATTCCACTACATATACTCTTTAATATTTCAAGACCAGTATTGCTGCCCCTTGCAATGAGTATATCTCCCTCTTTAATAACAAATCCTTTGGAAGGATTATATTTGATGGAATCTTTTCTTTTTACAGCGATTATATATGTTCCTATTCTAGATCCAAGTTCTGCTTTCTTTAAGGTCATGTGCGATAGTTTTGATTTAGGAGATACTTGGTATTTTTCTATTTGTTCTTCAGCATCTTCAAGCGCCTCGTATACAATTGGATGTATTTTCATATCTCTTAAGATAATATTGGACAAATCTCCTGCTGCATTTGATATTTTTTCAGAAGCCGAGGCAAATTGTAAAACAGCGGAAATTCTTTCTGCGTCTTCAACGCTTCTAGCAGCTAGCATTGCTGTCACCCTTATCCTATAATTTAGTTCATCCATCCTACTCTCAAGTTCGGTAACATCCTCTGCTATTTCTTTGTTTTTGAAAAGGATTGATGAATAGGCTAAGTCAACCATTAGTTCAGAGATATCTTTCATCTCGACTAAAAGATCCTTTACACTCACTGGCTTATACTTAAAAGGTTTTGATACTTTGCGTCTTTTGCCCATTATTTTTCTCTCCTAAAAGAGTCTAAACAGGTTTATTTTACTTAATATTTAAGGATTTCGAATATATTTATAAATTCCTAGATTGAGATTCTACAGGGGCCTGTGGTCTAGTGGATATGGCGTCGGGCTTCGGACCCGAAGAACGTGGGTTCAAATCCCATCAGGCCCGCTATATTAGTTCTTCTTTTTTACTCTACCATAAAACTTGAATAATATTTAAAAAATAACCCTAAAAGTCGGATTAGAATTAATCCTTAAGGTATAGGGTCGCAAGACCCAAGACCTTACGTTCTAACTTTAGGTGCGAACTGTTCTAATCCGGCCTTTAAAATATAAGTTGTGAGGTCAATGCGTCAAAAAATAATCGATAATGCCGAATTTATCGATAAATGTCAATTAATAATAAATGAGTTGGACATCAATTCAGATGTCCAGAGTCTTAATAATCAAAAAACTATAATCTCTCAATATGAGCAAATAACTAATGACTATCGTGAAATATATGAACAACGAAAGGCCTTAAAAAACGAAAGAAATCGTCTATCATCTTCTCTAAAAGGACTTAAATTCGCCCTACATGATAACCCTTATGATCCTATATTAATTATGCAAATAGACCAAACTATTCAAAATATAGATACATGCGATAAATTCTTGAGAGAAATAGATCAGGAATATTTTAACCGTAAATCTCTTTATGAAGTTTATGAGACATCTAAAATTCCCGAATCATCGTCTTTTTTATCAAATGTAATACTAGACCGATTTGGGTTTAAGCAATTATCTCTTTTTCCACCCGGCCATAAAGCATATTACTTAAAAGACAAAAAAAACAAATCAATAGAATTATCGGATGATGAAGAATCTTATATCCGTTCTTTAAATAAATGGTGTGACGAATTTACTTATCTCTTAAAAAAATATATTCATGATCCCATATCCAAACACCCTTCACTTTATGATATTGAATATATCAATAATCATCAAATAAAAGGCCATGGGGACGCTTGGTGGTATTCTATAAAATTTAAATCCGGTCTCGAGTTACAAATAAGGACGTCTTTTCCATTTACAGTAAAAATAAAATATAATCTTCCAAAATATGATTTTACAGTTGACGCCCCCTATAATCTTATTACTCACCAAGATCCTTATGATTCTAATACTTATTGTCTTAGTCGTGCAAATGAAGAATTACATAAATTATTTGAATTTCTTTTTGAAGTCGTAACTACAAAAAAAGTTCCATCTGATAATGTATATCTTAAAATTCCAGTTAATGAAATTTTAGATCTTCAAAATATAACAATATTAAATGATGTTGACCCCTGTGAGCTTACATATATCAAAAAACTACAACATTCAAAATATTATGATCTGTCTGATAATTATCCTTATAATTTTGCCTTATCCCTCCAAAAACTCTTTAATGTTGAATATCAAAATATAATTCCAAGTTATTTAGAATTACATGTTAATTTCTTTTTTCCAACAAAAAGAAAACAAGACCTTTTCAATTCTGCCATAATGTCTTATGCTCAGTTACATTCTGAGCATATATCTATACTTAAAGGATCGACAATATATTTTGAGTTTCCTAATCGGCCTAAATCTTATGTCTATAATAAAACTTTAGAATTATATCAACGGGATGGTATATCAATACCATGGCACGTTACTAGATTCGAAATAAAATTCGAATCCAAGGACATATCAAAGTTATCTTCGTCCAGACGAAAGGACCAACAAACAATACGTTATTTAAGCCCTTATTTATCTGGTCGTCCGGCTTTCAGTTATGATCATAGACGAAAACTTTTCAATTCATTTTTAATTGAAATATTTGAAAAATATTATCCTCTTGCCGGACTAACTGAGTTTATTCGTTCGTTGTCCGATAAATCGACGCCTTATTTAGACGAAAAACTTTCTAAATTGAAAAACAAATCAATGCGTGATATTCTATATTTAATCAATGACTATAAAGACATTGATATTATAGCACTAAATCAGGGATTTAGTGAATATCAATTTAGAAAGTTTCTAAAAAAACTGTCATCTTTACGTTTAATTAAATATGATCGTTCTTTGAGATATTGGATCTTAACTGCATTAGGCCTAATGTGTCTTGATTATCATGTCCCTTTAGCTTCATTCTTTTATTCTTTAAATTCTTCAAAAAATGACCCTCCAAATGAAGCCGATAATAATGGCCTAATAGTAGGTAATACCCGTATTCACAAAGAACCAATTAACATATTTGAGATACTCCAAAATCTAGTTATTGAATCGTTAAACTCATATCAAGAGGTGCCGGATGGCTAATTTTATATTTATTATATCTAAAATATGTCATTTTCCTATTATCTTCTTAGTCAATGCCAAATTAAAACAAAGAGGATTAAAAAATGAAATGTGTTAGTTGCTCTAAAATATTAGATCATAACGATTCTGGTGATTATATATCTCTTGATTTTTATAATCGTAAAGGTCCATACTGTTCTTTATGTTATGATCTAAAATTAAAGTCATGCTCTTTATGTCATAAAGCTGTTTCAACGCATATTGTCTTTTCTCTTTTTAGTTTAACTTATTATTGTGATTCTTGTTTCGATGATCTTCTTAAAAAACATTCTTCATGTTTTACTTGCCATACTCCTTTTACCAAAGATACTAAGATATATTTATTTCTTAATACTCCTTATTGTTCATCTTGTTATGACAAATTAAACAAATATCCCTATGGGGTGAGTTAAAATCTCTGATTCATTCTTAAATTTCCTACTCATAAATAAAGGGATTGGATTACGCCAATCCAGGGACTATAATTACAAGATTCTTAAATATCTAAAACAATATGAAGATACTAAAGAAAATCTAGAAAAATATTATATCTCTTATCTTACGGGCAATTATGCAAAATCTACAATTCGTAATACCTCTTTTGCCATTAACCATTATGCCCAATACAAAGGATACGATCTTAAAATTAAACCGCCTAAGAAAAATAAAACAAAAATTGAATATCTTAAAAAAGTCGATATTTATCGTCTAATTTCTCAAATTGACAATTATCGTAACATGTCAATAGTTTTATTAATGGTCCAAGGTGGCCTTAGAGTTGGTGAAGTCTGTAAATTAAATTTAGATAATTTATATTTTAAATCAGACGAACAATATATATTACTCAAAGATACTAAAAACGGTGAAGATTGGAAAGTCTATCTTATGCCCGATACAATATCCGTTATTCAATATTATATCGCCATTGAACGTGATAATACTTTTCCCCAAAAAGCCTTATTCTTAACCTCTACTGGTAATCGTATTCAACCACGTTTAATTCAAAAATTTATATCTAAAGCCGGAGAGAAAATAAATCTAAAAGTTCATCCGCACATGCTAAGGCATACATGCGCTACCCAAATGAGAATTAATGGTGCAGATATAGACACTATTAAAAATCAATTACGCCATAGAAATTATGAAACTACAAGGGTCTATATTCACGCAATAGATGAAGTCCAAAAAGTAAATTATAAAAAATATTGTTTTTCGTTGTCTGATCTTAAAGATTCAGAATAAAAAATAAAGATTATTTATTAGAATTTTTTTCTAATAAAAGTCTAATATCATTAAGTTCTTCTTTAATGCCTTTTAAAAAATTTGCAATATCTGACAAAGCACATGAATTATTCAAAGAGTCTAACTTATCATTCAATATTTTATTTTGTGCTTCTATTCGTTCTCCTATTACTTCTAAACCTATTCTTATATCGTCGTTCATATAATCAATTCCTTTATCCAATAATTATTAAATTGATTTCTATTTAAAATTATCTTATTCGTTCTTCCCTCTATTCATTCGGGTAATGCCGTTGTTCCCCCGTAATAGATATTTTAATAAAAATCCCTCTAACTAAAACCAAAAAAGACCGTTAAGAAAATCATCAAGACGCATAAAAAAAATTCATTCGGTATAACGCCGCTGCCCCCCGCACTTGTTAAGGGGGGCAAGGCGTATACCGGAAAAGAATTATTAAAGGCGTCCAAAAGATGATTTTTAGGTCTTTTTACAGATTATAAAAAAAAATAAAGTCAATAAATAAACGTGCCTTTATAATAAGGCCTAAAAGATGTAAATAAAAGGAGAGTCCTCAAATCCTTTACACTCCTTTATTTAATCTTTTTGAGTTTATTTATTAGCTAATTATCCATAAAATCCATATCTTCTATTCGTAGGCTATATTTTGAGTTTCGCTTTCAAAATATAGCCAATACCCTTTGACCTCAGACAGATTCAAATTAATCTGTTATTAATTGTTTTTTGACTTTTATACCTTGTATATTTTTATATATCTAAGTGCTATACTTGAAACGATAATCAATAATAGTGTCAGAGTAATTATTTCTAGTGATAGGATATAGAGTTGTATTACTAAATATTCAGGATGAAAGAGTCCAAAACAACACATCATAGTAATAATTACTAATACACCAGTGGCAACGAATAAATATACTGATGCAATCAATCCTAAAAAATCTACTAAACTTTTTTTCTTGGATATAGCTATGCTTAAACTAACAAAAAATAGTCCAATTAAGCCTCCATTTAATTGCATAACAGAAGAATATAACCAATATACATTTGTTGGATTTATTCTCGGAAAATTTTTATAAGTAAAAGGAATCACAAATATATCGCTAATTATTATTATAATAATCATTGCACATGCAATAATAAAGGTCCAATCTTTTTTTTTCCCCATTAATTTTCATAATCTCTATGATATAAAAACATTGGCTTTTCTAATTTCTTAAAAATGAATAATAATCAAAAATCGATACGTTTATAAACCCTTAAATTCTTAATAATACTGTAATGGTCCAAGTTGGTATAATTGCCACCCCGCAAACCATTATAATGAGTAAAAAAGAAGTCTTTTTATAAAAGGCCGTAGGGCTTCGGACCCGAAGAACGTGGGTTCAAATCCCATCAGGCCCGCTTGAATCATATTTTGTCTTCTTCTTTTGAAGCGACAATATTCATATCGTCTTCAAGTTCTTTTATTTTCTTTTTGTCCTTAATTATGCCAGCAATTATTATGGAAAATATTGCAACACCTAAGGCATTTGACAATGTCATAGGTATTATTACTATTTTTACAGTTTCTAATGCCAGATCAAAAGGTTTTGCAAGGATTAATGTGATTCCCATATGATAAAACTCTACTATGATTGCAATAATTGTGGCTTTATATGCCCCAATAAATTCTTTTTTATTGTATTGATAGATTAATCCGCCAATAAGACCTGCTGAAACAGTGGCAACTGAACAAGGAATTGCTGTAAAGCCACCTCCGTAGAATCTATTTACCCCACCTATTAATCCCGCACCAAGGCCAATAACGGGCCCACCGACTAAACCTGCAACTAATGGCCCTATATCTCTTATATTTGCTATAGCGCCCGAAGGAAGTTCTATTCCTGAATAGTTCCCAAATATCGAAAAAGAGCCAAATATGAGTATCATAACAATCTGATTTTTGTATGTAAATCTTTTATCTATAACAACTTCTTTAAAATGATTAACGGAACTCACAACCACGGCTATTACAGTAACCATGACTGATACCTCGTTAATTAAAACAAAAAGAATATCCATGATTTCTTCAGGGTTCACAGTGATAAAAACAAAAGCCAATTTAAAAAACTTATTGTAATTTTTGCAAGTTTCGTAATCTCGCCCTAAAAATAGTAATAAATAATGGATATCAATATATTAAATATTATATGGCAATAAATTAAAATTTTGTATTAAGTAATGCAATCTTTTCAAATATCTTTTTTTCAGTTTCTATTCTATTGTTGATATCTTTTATTTCAAAATACTCTATTATGAAATCTTTATCATATTTACCGGGGGATGTCGGCTGACCTAAAATCTGGATAATCTTCTCTTTTTTTTCTTCATTTACTATAATTCCTATCCTGTTAAATCCGTTTTTTATGCCAAACATTAAAGCTTTAGAAATTTGTTTTTCTCCAGATAATCTGATCAAATACTCAAGTGAAAAGTCATCAGCAAAGTTTGATTTATTTTTGAATGCTTGAGTAGTTTGATACAATGCCATAGATATGTGATTACTTCCATATGCTTTACTTTCGTCAAAAATAGCATCTGCTCCATTTTTCTTTAATAATTCAATTAGTTTTTGTGCATTTTGAATTTGGGATTCAAATACCAGTAACATGATTATACTATATTACCTTTTCTTAAAAAATTATCGTTGTGCATTGTTAATAAAGTTTATAATTGGTAATACTTTATGGAAATCTAAAAGAAGTATTGTTTATCATTATTAACCGAAAACTATATATAGTAGTTAACAAAATTAGTATTTACTGGATAACCCACATGAAAGACAATGATTATCCATAATGATAATCCGTGAGCGATATTACAATACCACTATTGAAGTATCCAGACAATAGATATGAAGTGTCCATATAATATCTAAATAATATTATGGGGGTATAAGGATAATACAAGAAACACATCAGGAAAATACTCAGATAGGTTATAAGAGATATTTGGATAACCGAAACTCTTATATATATATATCTCCTAAGTATTATACAGATGCTAGAGGGACACTAATGAAACTCATATCAGTACAAATACCAGAAGCATATATGAACGGGTTGGACGAGTTGGTAAATTATGGATACTTCCCTAATAAGAGTGAAGCCATAAGATCAGCGATCAGAGACATGCTAAAGAACGAACTTGGTGGGTTTAGATCACTTAGAAATGAAGGCATATCTGGAAAAATAAAGTAAAAATAAATAATAATTTATATAATTGGGGGTTTTATATGAAAGGCATCTTGGAAAATGCTTCAAGATATACTCAAACTAATAACTTTGAAGAAACTGCAGCGGAATTAGAAGGCATTGGACACGCTAGGATAATATGTGCTGGATGTGGCGGTGCAGGCAATAATACCATAAATAGACTTTCAATGCTTGGCGGAGTTATGGGCGCCGAAACAATTGCCTTGAATACTGATAGGCAGCACTTAGAAAATATTCAAGCTGACAAAAAGTTTGTTATAGGAAAAGATCTTACAAAAGGTCTTGGAGCAGGAGGGGACCCTAGCGTTGGCTGGGAAGCCGCTCAAGAGGATAGACATAAATTAAAAGATCTATTTAAAGACGCAAATTTAGTTTTCGTCGCCGCAGGTATGGGGGGCGGAACAGGAACGGGAAGCGCTCCAGTAGTTGCTGAAGTTGCTAAAGAATGTGGCGCATTAGTTGTGGGAGTAGTAACCTTACCTTTTAGAATGGAAGGATCTCACAGATTTGAAAAAGCAATCCAGGGGCTTGAAGCCTTTAGGAGATATGCAGACACAGTTATTACACTAGATAACAATAAGCTACTTCAACTTGTTCCAAACATGCCAATTGACTATGCGTTTAGCGTATCTGATGAAGTTCTTGCTGAAATGGTTAAAGGAATCACTGAAACTATTACTCAACCAAGTCTTGTTAATCTAGATTATGCAGATGTAAGGACAATCATGCAAGACGGTGGAGTTGCTGTAATAGGCGTAGGTGAATCAAATACAAAGAATAGGGTCGAAGAAGCAGTTCACGAAGCAATGACTTGCAAATTACTGGATGTTGACTATAAAAATGCAAAGGGTGCACTTGTTCACGTTTCAGGTGGCAGTAATATGACATTAAACGAGGCCAACAGAGTCGGAGAAATTGTTAACTCAATTATGGATCCTGAAGCAAAAATTATATGGGGAGCAAGAGTCGACGAAGGTCTAAAAGATTCTATGAGAGTAATGCTCATCATGACTGGAGTAAAATCACCGTTCATATCTGGAAGGGCTGCCGATGGAGACATAGAGTTACAACCATTTGAAAGAGACGCAAGAAGAAAGAAAATGGGCGGCGGAGAAAGCTTTGGTCGAAGCATTGACTGGGCTAAATATGGAATAGATGATCTATTTAGCTAAAATATTTATTATTTCATTTTATTAAATATATTCTAATTTTCTTAATTATTAAAAAAATTTTATTTTAATAGATTTAACGACCTCCAACGCCGCCTCCACCGAAGCCACCGCCACCACCAAATCCGCCTCCACCTCCGAATCCTCCACTACCGCCACCACCACTGCTGGGGGGTGCGTAGGAAGAAATTGGAATAAAAGACCTATTTATCGCATGGTAAGGAACTACATTTACGTCTTGTATGTTTACATTTAGAGCTTTCATTGCAGCTTCAACTTTATCTCCTACTCCAAGTGCAGTTCCATATACAAGCCATTCTCCCCACATGAGGATGTCATCTGGCGAATATTTTCTCATCAATGCGAGGTCGGATAAGAACTTAGTAAAAGCATCCCATTCAAGTTTTTCTTTATAGCTGTCATTTTTCCATAGCCCGAACAGTGTTGTTGGGAACGCCATAGCGATTATGGATTGAATAACAATTATTATGGAAGCTATAAGAGAACTCGATGCATTGGTTGCAAAGGGTATGAATATGAGCATAATAATAGAAATGACTGCAAAGAGTATTCCAAAAAGTAATACCGGGAGAGGCCTAGTTCTTCCCTCAACTATGTAGTTTTTAATAATCATTCTGTCAGTTGATTTAACATTTGTAATGCCGTTTAGTGATGATTGGTAGCTTAGCATAGTTTTTTGATTCATAACATCCTTTCTTGCACTCTTAGCTAGAGAGGCTATTGTTTCAGTATCAACTACCCCATCGCCCCCTACTTTTTCAATAAACTCGATTACCTTTGTTTCAAAATGATCAAGATCAGTTTTATCCTTCAGCTTAATTGTAATATATTTTGGATTTTCCTTCTCTTTTATCTCAATTTTATGCCTTTTATGAAGGTCCAAAAGTGTTGCGTAGAAAGCATTCATGTCAAAAGTATTTGCCTCACCTTTAAACAGAAGATTGACTACCCAAGGTTTCAATTTATCGTTAGGAACAAAGCTCAAAAATTCTGGCACTGTAAAGCTTTTTTCTTTTCCATGCCTGTAATAAATATATAGAAATATGAATGGAACTACTATAAGTAATAGACTTGTTAATGCATAAAGAAACTTTGCAGCATAAAAGGGAATAGTGTATAGTAGATTAGCCATTTCTGTTTTCTGTCTAACTCCACTTATATTTTCTGGAAAACCGTTTATAGAATTAATATACTCTGGCTTTAAAAGAAGCTCAATTTCTAAAAGTTCATTTTCTGGAGAAGTTCCTGTAATAATAATATAATTTTGATCTTCTGAGACTTTTAAGTTAGGGGGATGTGGATAGACTTTTACTATATTCTCTTTAGGAATTATTATTTTGAAATTTTTTATTGGTATATGTTCTCTCTGGAGTTTTAGATTCAAATGACTTACTTCACTATCATACTGGATAGGTGGGTGAAGAATATAATTATATTCTATCTCATACTTACCTTTATTAAAGTATGAAGGATTGTATGCGCCTACTTCATTTGTATATGCTAAAGAATCTATGGTGTATCTGTGGGATTCATCTCCAAATAATCTTACATCACCTTTGTAGTCTTTAGCATAACCGATAGTTCCAGAAGGATACTTTACATCTACAAATTCAATATAGGGCCTTCCAAGTCTTTCAAACGAAAGCATGTCGTCCCAGTATCTGAAAAGCATCCTATACTGCCCAGAATTTTTTACTTCGTATGTATATCTCTCAGATAAAGTACCATCTGAAAGAAAAGTAACCTCATAGTTTTCCACTACGAGGTCGCCCTCAAAAACGATTGGGCCTTTAGGCAGTAGCAATAGTGCAGTTGCGCCTATTAAAAGTGTAACTAGCACTAGTACTGTAATCTGTTTTGATTCAGCCATGTTTCCATCTTCTAAAACTCAATTTTTGGCCTTGTTTCAATAGCTTCTTCAAATTTAAGGTATTCTAATTTTATGAGTCCGATGATTCTTCCAACTATGTTTGAGGGTATTGTATCAAGCATAGTGTTAAACTGTTGGGCTATGTTATTGTAGGTATATCTTTGCCTTGCAATTTCATCTTCTACAGTTTTCACTGATTCCATTAGATTAACTACTGTAGTTGAAGTTTTAAGATCTGGATAGTTTTCTGCTACTGCAATAAGTCTTCCTAAAATGCCTGCACTTTGGCGGTCAATTTCACTTATCGCCTCGGGAGAAGCACTTCCAATACTTGCACGGTATTTTGTTATATTTTCCAATGTTTCTTTCTCAAATTTTGCGTAACTCTTTACAGCACCCAATAGCTGGTCAATCATATCAAGACGCTTTTTTAGGGCGACTCTTATCTGCCCAAGAGTTGCTTCAGCTGAATTCTTCAATGCAAAAAATCTGTTGTAGATGCCAACAAATATCCCAATAAGACCAATTGCTATAACAACTACAACTCCAAGTATTAACAAAATTGATAAGTCCATAAAATCTCCAACTACCCTTTGATTATGGTATTTAAGTATCTTTCGGAGAATTATTCTTAATTATTTAAAATAACAGAACGAATTATGGTATTATTTCTGGCCCAAAATATTTCTCATATTCAAAATCTTTGTAGTTAATTGTCTCTTTGTCAATAAGTTCTTCAATCTCGGGCATTTTATTTTTTAACTCAGTTACAAGATGTTTAATTGTTTTACAAATTAATTCATTTCCATCTTCTGGCCATAATTTTAGGTACTGCCAGTAGAGGCATCTCCCGCCACAAATATTCTTAATCTCGCAATTCATACATCTTTCTGCAATTGGAAATTTTTTTATTTCTGTAGGATCCGAATCTAAATCACCGCAAATAAAATCTTGAATCCAAGTCATTATTGGACAAGCCACCAATTTCTCATCTGTGCGTATAGCATATCCACTATGGCCTGCACCACATCTTAGAAATGTTTTCTCATTTTTGAGAAGACTCTCCACTATTCCAATAAAAGGATAAAGCTTCAGAACTTTTTGATTTTTCATCTGATCTACCCAATAGTCGATAAGCTTTGTTATAGATCTATTGTATTCTTTTACAAATAGACTAAATTTTTCTTTATCATAATCATATGCGTAAAAGCCCGCATCTATCTGCCAATGGACAGATGAAAAGCCAATACTCACCAAATGTAAAACTTGTTCAAAAATATCTGGAGATTCCGGGTTCAAAGTCATCCTGCCAATAATCTCTCCCGAATAACCTTTTTCTTTTATTTGAAAAATATTCTTCATTACTAAGTTATAAGTTCCTTTACCTCTATTGAAATCAGTTCTCTCTTTATCGCCATCAATAGAAACTAAAATTTTACCAATTTTATTTAGATATTCTATCGGAAGTTTGTCCAAAAGCTTTCCGTTTGTTTGCATTCTATAGGGCACATCAATATTATCAATGATTTCCTTGATTTTATTTATTTGGAGGAGAGGTTCTCCGCCATAGAAAATAATCACAGGATTTTTATCCTTATTAATAAATTCTTTTAGAGCATTTACATCGATTTCGCTAGATTGAGGCGCAGATAAATCTAAAGTGACTTTTTGTTCGATATCTGTATCAAAATCATTCATTGACTTTTCATAGCAGTATTTGCACTGCGAATTGCATTTCGTTGTCAGTATGATGTGATAATGCATAGGTCAAATCTTAATTAATTCGTTTAAATTACTAATGTATACAAAATTATAGAATAATTAATTTCACGTTAATTTTATAATGAATGTTTATATTAATAAATAAAAGTATTCGAACAGTGTTAGCATGAGTAGAAAAAATTCCCGAATTAGCATAAAAAAGATAGTTCCGTTGGGATTACTTGACAAAATCAATCGAAATCAATTTGGATACAAGACTCTTGGGATTGTTTTTTTCGTTGGATTAATCACTTTTTTGATATGGTTCTTCAACAGGATGGGTGGGAATTTTCAATTATTATTAGTTATTGCTAAAGTGTCTGCATTGATTGGAATATGTTCGTTATCTTTAACAATTTTCTTATCATTAAGATTGCATTTCATGGAGTCCGTTTTCGGGGGTCTCGATAAGGTATACAAAGCTCATCACTTTTTAGGGCAGATTACAATGATTGTGATACTATTGCATCCTCTTTTTTTAATTATTAGAGCCTTTCCCAATCTGAATTTAATATCGATATACGTTATCCCTGGATTGAACATCCCTTACACATATGGGATTGTTTCTTTTATTCTCCTTGTTATTCTTTTGGTATTTACTCTTGTAATAAGGCTACCTTACAAAATCTGGCATCTTACGCACAAATTTATGGGAATAGTTCTTATATTGGCTACCTGGCATGCATTAGTTGCAGGGCGAGATATAATTCAATATCCAGTACTAAGAATATGGATTCTTATTTTCTCATTAGTCGGAATTATTTCATATTTCTATATGCTATTTTTCTATCAATTAATTGGCCCTAGGATTAGGGCTGAAGTTAAAGAGGTCAAGGTCATTGGAGATATCACTGAAATAAAATTTAAAACACTCGGCAAAAAAATGAATTTCAATCCAGGTCAATTTATCTTTGTCAAGTTTTTAAATCTTGAAAAATCATTTGAAATATTTCCATTTTCTATATCCAGTTCTACGAATGATGAGTTGATTAGAATCTCGGCAAAAAGATCGGGAGATTTTACTTCGTACCTTCTACCAAAAGTTAATGTTGGGGATAAGGTATACTTATACGGGCCGTATGGTAAATTTGGTGAGAGATCTCTTTTTGAAAAAAAGGATATGATATGGATTGCAGGCGGGATAGGGGTAACCCCTTTTATTAGTATGTTGAAATATGAAGATTTACCAAAAGATAATAAGATTGATTTCCTATGGTCGTGTAAAGATGAAGCGAATGCAATCTACGATAAAGAAATAAAAGAAATTATTAAAAATAAGAATAACATCCGATATAAGATATGGGCCTCAAATGACCTCGGAAGACTTTCTGCACAAGATATAGCCCAATTAGTAGGTGCCAAAGAGAAAATGACCAATAAATTAATTTTTATATGCGGCCCAAATGAAATGATGATGGAACTTGCAGATCAATTTATCAAACTGGGTGTCAAACCAAGAAATATAGTTTTTGAAGACTTTAATCTTATCTAGGGATTTCATGATTAATATCAAAAAGTTGAAAGAAAAAACTATAAGTCTTGAAACAGATATTTATGCTCTTTATAAAGCATATGGAGACCCAAGAGTTCCCTGGTATGTCAAGCTCATAATTCTGTTGCTTTTAGGATATTTTATCAGCCCTATTGACCTTATACCAGATTTTATTCCGGTCATAGGATATCTAGATGATATTTTGATTATTTCAGTTACAATATATCTAATCATAAAATTGATTCCAAGTGAAGTTTTTCAGGATTGTAGAAACAAGGCTATATGCGAGCCAATAAGTGTAAAATCTAAATGGATAGTAACATTTTCAATAATTATTATCTGGTTCATTACTATTTATATTGTTCTAAGATTCTTTTTTCCTTCTTTTTATCCAAATTAATCTAAAGCTAATTGGCACTGCTTACAATATGTGGCTGCACATTCGGGATTATCAAATTTCCATTTAAGGCCCCAATCTTTAATTTCTTGAATTATATGGATAAAATCTTCACCGCTTTCAGTTAGAGAATACTCGCATTTTATTGGAACTTTAGAACTATCTATGTTCTTTTTGATAAGCCCTTGATCTTCTAGTTCAGAAAGCCGTAATGAGAGAATTTTAGGCGTTATTCCTTTTAATCCCCTTTTTAATTCATTAAATCTCTTATCTTTAGTCTCGCCTCTATATAACTCTAACAAAATTAGAAGAGACCATTTTTTCCCTACAATATCAAGTGTTTTAAAAATAGTGCAGTCAATCATGGTATCAAACCAGAAACTTACTAGTTTATATAGGTATCTATTATATACTTAGTATAGAAAAGATATTGGTGTTGAAATGGTAAAGAGAGAAATAATTAATATCAATGAGGAAAAATGTAATGGATGTGGGCTCTGTGTTCCCAATTGCCCTGAAGGGGCACTCCAAATAATAGATGGCAAGGCGAGATTAGTCAGTGATCTATTTTGTGATGGGCTTGGCGCTTGCATTGGAAACTGTCCAGAAGGTGCTATATTTGTCAAAGAAAGAGAAGCTGAGGAATACGATGAAAGGAAAGTAATGGAGAATATAGTAAAACAAGGTAAAAATACAATCAAGGCACATCTTCAGCACTTAAAGGATCACGGTGCAGATAAATATCTAAAACAGGCAAAAGATTTCCTTGAAGAGAAAGGTATAGAAAATCCCATTAAGGAAGAAAGTCATCTACATGGGACATCATGTCCAGGTTCGAAAATTATGGAATTCTCAAAAGAAGAAAATAAAGAAAATGAGGAAGGAAAGAGATCCTCTCAACTTAGGCAATGGCCAATTCAACTTCATCTGGTTTCACCAAATGCACCATATTTTCTTGGAAAAGATGTTTTACTTGCCGCAGATTGTACAGCCTTCTCGATAGGTGATTTTCACAAAAATTTTCTTAAGGGCAAGACTTTAGTAATTGCATGCCCAAAACTTGATTCAAATAGAGAAATCTATGTGGAGAAAATAAGAAAGATGATAGATGAGGCAAAGATTAACACATTAACAGTCTTAGTAATGGAAGTTCCGTGTTGCTCTGGTCTTCTCCAAATAGCCAAGAAGGCTTTAGATAGTGCAACTCGGAAGATTCCAATAAAATTAATAGTAGTTGGGATCAAAGGAGATGTAATAAAGGAGGAATAGTTATAATGGAAAAAGGATTTTGGAAAGATTTGAATAAAACTATGCAGTTTCCAAAAGAGGGCATTTTTAGCACTGTATTGGCATTGTCCAAAACATACAACTATACATTGATGTGTCTATCTGCTGGGACAAATATAGACACACATACTTCAACTAAGGCGGGAATTGTACAAGTTTTAAGTGGAACAGGTACCTTTACACTTGTTGATGAAGAGATTGAAATGGCCCCAGGGGTATTTATTTTCATGCCTAAGAATGCGCCCCACTCTCTCAAAGCTAAGGATAATCTGGCAATATTATTGGGCCTAACTGATTAATTTATTTTTCTTTTTGTAAAGAAAACCTATATATAATAAAAAAACAAAGATAAATTTGTGAGGAGTAAAAATGGAAGGCGATAGAGTATCTCATCATGAATCTGTAAAAAAAATGTATAAGAAAATTAAAGATGATAGTATAACAAATATTTGGGATAGATATGAAGCTCAAGGATTTGGGAGTGACCCTGATAAAAGATGTCCTTTCTGCCAAGGCGGAGTTCGATGTGACCTTTGCTCAAATGGTCCATGTCGTTCTGATGCATCAATTGATAAAAGAGGGGTCTGTGGGATTACCGCAGATGGCATGGCAATGAGAATGATGCTTTTGAGGAATGTATTGGGTACTTCGACTTACCATTATCACACCGAACAAACAATAAAAACTCTAAGGGCAACTGCCAAAGGCGAAACTCCTTTTCAAATAAAAGAGCCAGAAAAATTAAAATCATTTGCTAAACGACTTGGAGTGGATACAAGTGGAAGCATTAACGAAATTGCTTTAAGATTTTGTGATTTTGTTGAAGAGGACTTTAATAGAAAATATTCTGAGCAAAGCAAAATTGTAGAAATATTAGCTCCGCCAGAGAGAAAAAATGCATGGAAAAAACTTGGGATATTTCCAGGGGGCGTCCATGGAGAAATGATGTTTGCCACGAGCTCATGTTTAACAAATGTAGATGGATACTATGTAAGTTTAGCCTTAAAAGCAATGAGAATTGGAATAGCCATGGCTTACCAAAGTCAAATCATAAATGAGTTTACTCAAGACATTCTTTTTGGGATTCCAAGACCTCATAAAATGAGGGTAGATCTGGGAATTTTAGATCCAGACTATGTTAACGTTTTACCCAACGGCCATGAACCCTTCTTGGGATTTGCAATGATTCAGCTTGCAAGAAAAGAGGAATGGCAGCAGAAGGCAAAGGCTGTAGGTGCCAAAGGTCTAAGAATAATAGCAAATATTGAAACAGGCCAAGAAATAATCCAGAGGTGGGAGATGGACGATGTTTTCTATGGATTCACTGGCAACTGGATTATGCAGGAAGCAGTAATGGCAAGTGGTTGCATTGATATATTTGTGGCAGATATGAACTGTTCAATGCCTATTGACCCGATATATGCGAAGAAATACAAATTCAAATTAGTACCTGCAAGCGAAGTTGTAGCATTTGAAGGCATTACTGAAAGAATGGATTATCTCCCAAATGAAGCAGAGAATCAGGCTGCATCACTTTTACAAATGGCAATTGACAACTTCAAGGAGAGAAGGAGTTCAATTGATCCAGTTGTAGGCCTCCCAACGAAAGAAGCTATAGTTGGATTTTCAACTGAAAGTATAGTTGAAGCATTAGGTGGAACAATTGAACCTCTATTAAATGCAATTAAAGATGGTACAATAAGGGGTGTCGCTGGAATGGTTTCATGCACTTCTTTGAGGGATTCAGGCCAGGACGTTCACACAATAAAAATGGTAACTGAGTTGATAAAGAGGGATATACTAGTTTTATCTCTTGGTTGTGGAAATGCTGCGGTACAGGTTGGTGGGCTCTGTAGCTTAGAGGCTAAAGACAAGGCAGGCCCAGGACTAAAGAAAATATGTACTCTCTTGAATATCCCTCCAGTATTAAGTTATGGAACATGTACTGACACAGGAAGGCTTGCAGATTTAATTGGTGTAATTTCTAAGGCTTTAGGAGATGTACCTGTACCAGATTTACCCGTTGCTGCAGTTGCACCAGAATATATGGAGCAGAAGGCAACTATAGATGCGATATTTGCATTGGCATTTGGATTATATACCTATGTCAACCCAGTTCCTCCTGTAACAGGTGGCCCAAATCTTGTAAAACTTTTGACCGTCGACTGCAAAGATATTACAGGCGGGATATTAAACGTTGAGAAAGATCCGATTAAAGCATCTGACGCAATCCTTTCTCACATTGAATCGAATAGAAGAAAACTAGGGATATAACATTAAATACTAAAATTTTTATATTTAATTATCCTTTTATTTTTGGATGCAAGATGATAAGGATATTCCGGTAATTACAAAAAATTCAAAAGAGACACATAAAGTCTCGACTCCTGAAAGAAAAAATGTTCAAGGAAGAAGGGATTCGTGGCTAATAAAACAACTTGACTACTATGAACTCAACTATGCTCAAAGCGATATAGACGAGATAAAGAAGAGAGTTTTTCTAATTCAGGAAAATATAATTCCCATACAAAGATTACTTCTTGATTACCCTGAAAGATGGCCAAGAATTTATAGTACTTTAGAGCTGTTCAGAGAAAAGGCAAAAATAGATTGGGAAAAAAGAAACGATGAAATGGATTATCATGTTATATCTGATAAAGAAAGAGAATACTTAAAGAAATCTTTGATGCTCACAAATCTTAAATTATCAAAGCTCAACGTTCCCTTGCCTTCTTCCATATTCAATGCAATTTATAGATTTATTGAAGATAAAGACTTTGAATATCTTTTAGATAAAAAATCGATATCATATATTTTAACACTCACAGAAAGAGAAGACCCTCCGCCAAACTGGGATAAAAAGCTTTATAGATTCTTGAGAAAATATTTTAGAAAAGAAATCATGAGATAAATATCTTAGAAAGCGAAAGTTATTTAATCGACTGTCTTTTTTATTGGTCAGATTTAAATGACCAAAAAGAATCTTAATGTTCTTGTGTTTTCTATTATTAGTTTTTTTATAGTATTATTATGGTTTATTGCGTTTCCAATCGATACCTCATTTAACGGGGGCAAGCTATTATTTGAAGGAACTTATCTTTTCTTAGTTGTAGTAATGCTATTTCATGTTCTTAAATTGAATATCCGAACATTTACATTTGGTTGGGCAATGTTTTCTTATGGATTATTGGTGGACTTTCTAGATGAATTCACTATAGAATCTGAACTCTTCAATACTTATCTAGAAGGAATCTTAATTTCTATTGGTCTTTTCATAGTTGTATTTGGATTTTTTAAATCTGTTACAATAGAAAAACGAGAAACAGATGAAATAAAGGATTTGAACAATACATTGAAGCTCTTAAATAAAATATTAAGGCACGATATATTAAATAATATTTCAGTGACTCTGATGTCATTAGAGATGCTAAATACTAAAGATACAAAACTCAAAGATAAGGCCATTAAAGCAATGAATAAGAGTGTAGACCTGATCAATAAGGTACGGGAATTTGAAAATGACATCTCTTCTGATAATGATATTAGTACCTATAATCTGAAAGAGATAATTGATGAAGTAGTAAAGAATTACGATGTTAATATTAATCTCCACGGCAACTTTAAAATTAAAGTCAAGAATACATTTTCTTCAGTTATAGATAATATTATTAGAAACGCCGTTGTTCATGGAAAGGCGGATAAAATTGATATCTATTTTTCTAAAAAGGGTGATTATGAGATAAAAATAGTAGATAATGGAAGGGGCATTCCAGACGATAATAAACAAAAGGTCTTTGATGAAAATTTCAGTTCCGGTGAAAATAAAGGTACTGGTCTTGGTCTTTACATAGTAAAAGAGCTTCTCAAAAGATCTAACGGCGAAATTAAGGTAGAAGACAATAAACCAAAGGGAACAATTTTTACAATTAGTATTAAATCTGATAATATCAAATAGAAGATTAATCATCCATATTAATTAGCTGTATGCTGCCTTGATCATAAATCAGGTAATGGTGGAATCTTCCATTTTCTTCGGTTGTATGCAGGGGGGACCCTCCGCCCCCAGTGATTATATATCTAGTATTGTCTCTTATAGTTTGATAATACATATGAATATTACCAGAAAAAACATTACTAATCTTATTATCTTTCATGATTTGCATAAATTCTTCTCCATCTTTCATATTGTGTGATCCAGAAGGTCTTGGGTCAAAAGGAGGTACATGTAAAAAGACTAATTTATTCCCATCATATTTTAATTCATTTTCTAGAAATGATATATTCTCTTGATTTAAGGTATCCGTTGAATCGTCGAGAATAATAAATTTTGTGTCCATATAAATAAAACTATAGAACGTCTCACCATAATATTCTTTATACAATGAGCCGTTTTGAATATCGCTATCATGATTTCCTATTACGGTATAAACAGGAGTGTCATAATATCTCATTAATTCTTCAAATTCTTCAAAATATTTCTCTTCTTCATGGATTACAAAATCACCGACATGCATTACGAAATTAACGTTTTTAGAATCTATATCTTCCATAATCTTCTTGAAGGCTCTAGGGTATGGGTCCTTGGAACTGTCTTGTCTTGAATCACCAACAACTGCAAATCTTAATGTATTTGATTCTGGTAATTTGATAACGTAAGAGTTTCGAGAGAGAGGCGTGAGGCTTAAAATTATTTTCTCATTTGGATTAATTAATCTAGATTTGCCTTTGCTTTGGATTATACTATCTTTTTTTATGTTTAATACTATAATCTCTATTTTTTTTGGAAGGATAGAATTGTTATTTATGCTGAGTGACATGGAAGGCGATTTAGACCAGATTACATTATTTTCTCTAATAAATCCTCCCTTTACGTCTAATAAACCCTCTCCTAGAGTTATTGATCTGTAGCCTATTGAAACTGAAATTATAATAATTGCTAAGATTAAAAAAATTAGTATTTTCTTCACGATACTATTTGCGATTACATATATTAATAGTTTTCCTATGCCATTACTCTATAATTATAAATTTAATGGCCTAAGATTTACAAAAATGGATTTATACGATAGGGTTATATTGCTGAATTTGTATTAAGTTGGATAAGTACATCAGTCATACTTTGAAAGTCTTCTCCTCTTAGCTTCAAAACTTTCGTTGCATGAAGTCATCACATGGTCTTTGTAATAAGTTCTAAGTTTATCTAAATCTTTTTTCTTTTCTTCAATCTGTTCCTTTATAGACGGGTCCTGTTTTGAAAGATATTCATTTTTTAACTCGATAAGTTCCTTTTCAGCATCTTTTATTTTTTGTAAAGTATCCGATACAATATGGTCTGATTTCATTTTATCACTTATCTGCTTATTTTATTTAAAAAATATTAAAATAAGATAAAATAAGAAATTTATATATTTTTGGGAGAAATTTAAGGGTTCAATGTGTCAGATTATCTATTATATTTCATCCATGCGTTAGCTAGTTTCATCCCAGTCTTCAATATATCATCTAGATTATCATTTGATGCTTTAGTCTTTGAACTTGTTCCTGTTGCACCCAACAGCTGGCTTAGAATGTCGTTGGATTGGCTAGATCTAGAACTTCTAGTCGATGTTTGCAATCCTGAATTCAATAGTAGATCTAGGATGTCATTTGATTGAGTATTTTTTGAACTTGTTCCAACACCCAACAGCTGGCTTAGAAGGTCATTAGATTGGCTAGATCTAGAACTTGTACCTGTCGCTGCCCCCATTAGCATACTTAGAAGATCATCCGATTGAGTATTTTTTGAACCTTGAGTAGACATTTGTAAACCTGCACTTATTAGCTCACTTAGTATATTTTCTTTTGTTACATTTGATGCCCCAAACTTCTGAATAGCCATCTGCACACCTATTTTTATTAGTTGAGCTAAGATTGCTTCTTTTAACGTTTTGGATTGGACTACTTCTTGAGTTTGTGCTGAAGAAATAGCATTAGATGCAATATTTTTTATAATAGCTTCAATGCCAGCTTCGTTCATTATGCCAGCATCGTCTGCTGCGGCCATAATAGAAGATAGAAGTTTTTCTCCATCAAATTCCTCTTTTTTTCCATTGCTTCTAATAACGTATGTCATACACATATGGTAGGAATTCAATACATTTAAACTTAATGGATATATTTCTAATCACTATTTCTTAAAAAAAAATATATTTAATAGATAATACATATATATTTTAGTATTTCTAGAAATATTTACTGCTTTGCTCTATCAAACTCTCTCCATGTGTCAGATATTCTCTTTTCAACTCTGTCTAAGTCTGCCAGAATCATGTCTTTCAATGTTTTTGTTTCTACTTCCTTTTTACCTCTTGAAAAGGCTATGACTGTAGCAGAAACATTTTCGATTACATCGTCTACCCATCTTCTGTTCATTAAGCCTGCTTCTCTTGCCGCAGAAACAATCGAATCCTTTAATTTCTCTTGATCAAATCTTTCTCTTCTTCCATCTTTTTTAATAACATTTGTCATACATCCATAATTAAATACTTTAAATTATTTAAATTTTACGATGTGTTAACCTCTAACAAATGAACAAAAGTAATAAATTGATTTAGGAATATTTAAATAGAATAGTTGATACATAAATTATCAAATAAGAGTGGTTAAATGAAAAGAGAAGTATGGAACAGCAAGATAGGTTTTTGGCTTGCGGCCACAGGTTCTGCAATGGGGTTGGGTAATATATGGCGTTTTCCATATATCACTGGGGAAAATGGGGGTGCGGCTTTTGTTTTAATCTATCTAGTCATCGTTTTCACTATAGGTGTTTCAGTGATGTTAGCTGAATTTGCAATTGGCAGATCTTCAAAGCTCAATCCTGTAGGGGCATTTATGAAATTAAAAGGAGGGACTTGGCCAATTGCAGGTTGGATGGGCGTATCTGCAGGATTCATTATTCTTTCTTATTACTCAGTAATCGCTGGATGGACTATAAAATACTTCATAAGCTCATTTACAGGTTTGATATCTCCAAGCATAGATACTACAAATTATTTTCAAGAATTTATTGCAAATGGCCCCCAAGTTGTTTTATTTCAAGCAATTTTTATGATAATTACAATATATGTTGTTTACTTGGGAGTTGAAAAAGGAATTGAAACCTGGTCTAAAATTCTAATGCCCACACTTGTTTTAATCATATTATTGTTAGTAATTAGGGGAATTACATTGCCAGGGGCAGCTGCAGGGATTAACTTTTATTTAAATCCTGATTTCTCAGAGATATCTGGGAAAACTGTATTGGCAGCTCTTGGTCAAGCCTTCTTTTCTCTTTCTCTCGGTATGGGGGCAATGATAACTTATGGGAGCTATATACCACAAAAAGTGTCTTTACCAAAGTCTGCATTTGCTGTTACATTCCTCGACATGTTAATTGCATTTCTAGCTGGATTTGTGATATTCCCTACTGTATTTACTTTTGGAATAGAGCCCGGGGCTGGTACAGGACTCATTTTCATAACATTACCTTCAGTATTCGGATTGATTCCAATAGGTCAAATTTGGTCTGGCTTATTTTTCTTATTATTATTTATTGCAGCTCTAACTTCAGCAATAGGGTTACTTGAAGTTGTTGTGGCTTATTTTATAGACGAAAGAAATTGGTCAAGAAGAAACGCATCTTTAATATTAGGTCTTGCGATATTTGTTTTAGGGATTCCTTCTGCCCTTTCAAACGGTGCAGTTCCTCTTAATATATTTGGAATGGGATTCTTGGACGCAATGGATTTTTTAGCATCTAGTATACTTTTACCTCTTGGAGGGATATTTGTTACTTTATTTGTAGGTTGGGTAATAAAAGAAACAGCAATAAAAGAAATAAATTTAGAAGGTCAATTCAGATTGGAAAAAATCTGGATTTGGATATGTAGGATTATCGCACCCATATCCATTCTTTTAATATTCTTGGCTGGATTAGGCCTATTCTGATTATATTCATTGATTTTATATATTTTTGTGATTTTTTGTTTATTATTTTTTTTTATTAAGATATTTATAATATATACTGCGATTTTTTCAACATTAATAAAAATACTTATAAATTCTTTTTTTATTATTTACTGCAAGGAGGGTTATAATGGAAAAAATAAAGTTGAAACATAAATTATCTATAATAACGAGTTCTAAAAAAAGAAGTATGGCAATATCTTTAGTGGGCATTGCATTGATATTTGCATTATTTGCTTCCCCCTTATTTGCCGTACTGCCTCCCCAATATCTTTATGGGAGTATCACAGTAAATTCAAATCCAAGTGGCGCCAGTATATCTTTAGTAACTCCTGATGGAATGTATGTAGGATCAACTCAAACAACACCTTATACTTTTACAAACATAACTCCTGGCTGGTCTACAATATCTCTCTCTTTAGGGGGATACCAAAATTGGACAACTCAGGTATATGTAAATGCTGGAGAAAACGAATATGTTTATGGAAGCCTGACACCCACATATAATCCGAATGCCACAGGATCTATAACTGTGACTTCGCAGCCTGCCGGCGCCATAGTTCAATTAATTACTCCTGCTGGGCTATTTGTTGGCCCATCTATAAAAACACCCTATACTTTTACAAACATACCTGTAGGCATAAGTTCAGTGACAATTTCAATGAACGGTTACCATGATTGGTCTTCTAATCTTAAAGTTCAAGCAGGTCAAAATACAAATATAAATGCAGTATTGACCCCAATTGAAAGTAAAGGTTCAATATACATCACTTCTTCGCCTACAGGGGCTACAATTGGCGTTGATGGACAGTGGTGGGGCACATATAGAACAACGCCCAATACAGTCATGGATCTAACACCTGGCCATCATGTCGTACAGCTTTCAATGGAAGGATATCAGATGTGGTCCACAACTGTGGATGTAAGCGCTGGAGGAACAATATATGTTCAGGCTACTTTACTGCCAGAAGATATGCACGGTGCCCTTAGTATCACTTCGGATCCTTTAGGTGCAACAGTATCTATAGAAACACCACATGGGATGTATATTGGAGAAGTAATTAGAACCCCATACCTTTTAGATAGAATAGATATTGGGTACAGTACAATTACATTCTATAAAGAGGGATACGAACCATTAACAAAGAGGGTATATGTAAAGGCAGACGGAGTAACTTACGTCGATGCAGAGCTAAAACCTATTCTTTTTAAATAAAAATATATTTTTATTTTATATTCAATATATCATTTAACTTTTTTAATAAGCTTCATTCTCAAGAAAAGAATGTCCCTCAAATCACAAAGATTCTCATCGGGACTATGGGGAGGCATAGATGGCTAGTCCTTTAGCCGTATTACCATAATCTTAGTCTTTAGAGATCTCTCCACCATGCTTTTGATATACATTTATCGCATGTTGAAGTTCTTTCGTTCCAACAATCATCGCAACAAACATCTCCACATACTAAACACGTATGTGTATGCGTCGTTTCACCGCATTTTCTACATTCTTTTTGTTCAGAAACATAAACCCATTTGCCAATAGAACTCATTTTTACCACTCCTAGATGTCCAACCGTTAATTAATTATGGGCTTTACATAACTATAAGGATTTGTAAAAAAACATGTAAAACATGTAAAAAGTTACGCCAAAAAAAGTTCTCTGCCCTTGTTAGTTAACTCGACAACCTTGTTTCTACCCTTAATCGAAACTATAAGATAGTTTGACGTTGTTAGAAAACTCATTCTTTTGCCAATGGTTGGTCTTGTTATATTGATCTCCCTACCTATATCTGAAAAAGTAGGCTTAACTCCAATTAAGTTCTTGTTATAAACGAATGTCAGGATTTCCAGCATATTGTCGGGGAGTTTTTCTTTTTCTACAGGGGAGATGTCTGATGTCTCCTTTTCTATAAGCTTCATTTCAACATTGCTGAATAATTCTGAGTCGGCCGAAATGATTACTGTAATACCCCTAAGGTATGCGATCTCCCTCAGGTGATGTACAAAAGATAATAATTTAATAAATCCATTTTTGGAAAGTAGATAATCCAACCTATCTATCAAAACAAAGCTTTTTCTGGGTATGTCCTCTAAGTATTTTTCAATTTCTGTAAGATCTGGAGAAAGAGAATCTCTTTTATCTTTTTCTGAAATCCATAAATAGTTGTACTTCCCTTTAATCTGTCCAATATACTCTGATTCAGCGGACCTTGTAAGGATGTACCCAGAGTACCCAACTTTCAGCAGATCATTAAAGGCTTCAATTGAAAATAGACTTTTCGTTTCTTTTACAAGATAGATTTTTCCCGTTTCTAGATTGAACTTCATCAACTGACGTTTCATCTTTTCTTCAGTTAGCTTTCTCTCAGTTATATCCCTTACAATACTCAAGACTACAGTTTTTTTCTTAAGTTTGATAATTTTGCTGCAGATTTCAACTGAGATTGGCTTATACTCCTTTGTCACAATCTCCGTTTCAAAACAATAGTAGCTTCTCTTCTTAAGTTCCTCAAACATTTCATTTAGCATCTCAACATATTCTGGCGGATGAATGTCGCTAGGGGACATATTTAGAAGTTCCAGTTTGTCATATCCTAAAAGGTCAGATGCAATCTGATTTGTTTCAATAAAATTCCCATCAAGTTCATGGATAAATATGGCATCACTTGCATTGTTAAAAACTGTTCTGAATTTTTGCTCGCTTTCCTTTAATGCTTGTTCTGAGTATTTTCTTTCTATTATGTGGCCCAATTTTTCTACTATGGCAAGAATTAATTTTCTTTCGGCCATTAGAAAAGGGCCTTCTTCAAGGTTTGGTTTTTCTTCAAGATAAAAAACTTCAAGTTTTCCAATATTATTTTTATAATAGTTTATTGGAGCATCCAACTTCCACTTTGTTTCTCTAAAATTCGTTGATTTAAATTCTTGGCCATCCAGATTAATCCTCGCACATGCTATTTCCGGATATTTCAAACCAAGAGGTATTTTTTCTACGATTTTTTGGAATAATTCCTCGAGAGGCATATTTGGTTCTTCATTTATCTTTGAGATGTCGTATAGGCAATTTAGTTCTTTTACCCGCTCTTTTAAGTTGTTAAGAAGATTATCCTTTTCTTCTTCAAGCTCCTCTAATCTATTTTTTATTTTTTCAAGGTCAGCCACCTTCGAGCGCTGTACTCTTAGCTCTTCAATAAGCTCTTCTTTTGATTTGTCTTTCTCTCGTTTCAATCTATCACTTCAGTATTAATGGCCGAAATCCATCTCTGTTTTTTCTGTTTCGCATTAAATATGCCAACTACTTTAAAAGGATTTATATTAGAGAATAAAATAAAATTTAGTACAAATACGTTAAGATAAAAATTAAAAAGTTAGTTATTTTTATATTGAAGGAGTATTCCTATCGCATACACATAAGGGGCTACTAAAATAGAAAATCATTATTACTTTGATAAGAGCGACCCTAAAGATCTAGAAGAAGTTTCAATACTGCAATAAACTCTAAAAGAAGGAACTGAATTTCAATTAATAGAATTTGAGTTAAATGGAAAAAAAGTAATTACTTATTGTGAAATCACTGTGATAGAAGATTGAAATCATTCCAGTAGCAACAAGCAGAAACTTGTGAAACACATACCTTCATTAGGGACTACTTTTAGTTCATATCCTGCATTTTTGGCAGTCTGGTATACATCAATTCCCACACCTTCCATCGAGGGTCTAGCTATGCGTCTGTAAACACATTTTCTCTTGTCAAAAAGTGTTGGAGTTTGAATTTGGTCTGCTGTGCATTCATCACAAAGCTTACATGTTCCAGCCCCATAGGCAAATGCCTTGTATAATCCATTAAGAAAAGCTTCTCTTTCCAGTTCGGCCATAAGCTTCTGAATACCTCTCCATTCCATCCTGTCTTTAATTTCTCCAAACTTTAATATCAAGGCTTTATCGTATTCTTTCAATCTTTTCCTTGTTTCCTTGGGTGGCTGAACGTAAGGTGGACAAGTATATTTCTTTCCATATTGTGTACATCCAAATTCACATTTTTGTCTCACCCAATCATTAACAGAAATATCCTCGATTGGAATTATTTTTACAGAGGTTGCACCCCTATCTAAAGCCATCTGAATTAATTTATCGTATATTTCTTTCAATTTACCACTTTTATTATTAAAAAATTAAGATTTAAATAGTTTCCTAGGTTATTTATATTTCAGTAAACGGAAAAGCCCTTTAGATGGTTTATAAACCTTGTCAGGAAATTTTCCGACAAGTTTCCAGACACATCCGTTGACAGTTTTTGGATGAAAAGTGGGATCTGACGCCTTAATCTTTGAATGTAGTTCTGACCAGTGAAGGCCTTCTGGATTTTTCTCAAGTAATTCAAATGCTTTTGCGTATATACGTTCAGTGACTTTGGATGATTGCATACTTGGATTTAGTTTTTTTAACATACTAGGGTTATTTATTTTTATACTAATAAATATTTTGTTGAAAGTTAGCCAAATTGGATATACACTCATCTCATAATATGAAATAGCATTAATTATAAAAACAAGTTCGACAATTTTAGGGTGGTGATTATATGGAAATGCCGCAAAATGTAATAGAATTGATTCAACAACAGCATTTAGCTTTCGTTTCAACATCAACTACAAATGGGGTTCCAAATGTATCTCCAAAGGGTAGTATCTCAGTAATAGATAGAGAAAGATTAGTTTTTGCAGAAATTGCCTCACCCCGTACAATATCAAATCTGAAGAGTAATCCGAATGTTTCTTTGTATGTGCTTGATAGGGAAACTAACAAGGGAGTACAGATAAAGGGGAAGGCAACTTTAATGAATACGGGCCCTGTATTTGAGAACGTATCTAAAGCATTAAAGGAGAAGATGCCACATCTGCCTCCGGCAAATTATGCAGTATTAATAGATGTCAAAGAAGTGTTTCCTTATAAAATGTAATTTATTTTTTTTATTTTGATTCTGAACTAGATACCTCTATTGATATCTTTAATGTAAAGAGAGTCCATTTTGACACTTTTTTAGTATTTGCAAATACTTGTTCCATCAGACATTAAATGGCACATTCCAATTACTTTGTCGAGAGAAACTACAAATCCGATTCCCATTCCAGGTTTATCCAATTCGCCAGATTCTCGTATAGCTTTTAGAATATCATCGGTCTGTGTTTTACTTACTACCGTTAATATTATTTCTTTTTCTGGCTCTATAGGGATTCCTAGTATTTTCTGTTGTTCGTGGATTCCAGTACCTCTCCCAAAAACAACAGTTCCTCCCTTTGCACCTGCTTTAATTGAAGCTTGAATTATCAGTTCTGAGCATCCTTTTTTGACGATAGTCACTATAAGGTCGCAACCTTTATGTTCATCCTCCATTTTTAACCTCCTTTATAACGAATTATTAACCCAAATATCATTAATGGTATTATTGGGGCCAACGCTATTAGAGAAATAAGGCCAAATCCATCTATTAACGGATTCCTTCCTTCCATAGCAGAAGCTGCGCCCAAAGACATAGCCATCAAAAAAGTAACTGCCATAGGGCCAGTCACAACACCTCCTGAATCAAAGGCAATGGCTGTGTACTGCTTATCTGAAACTAATGTTAGTAAGATCACAATACTGTAACCTATCAAAATTATAGTAATTAGGGCTACACCATAAACAAGTTTGGCCATAGCGAGAGATACAAAAAAAGCTACGCTAAACGATAAAATTTTTTTTACCATATTCCTTCCTAGAAAACCGTTAGAAGCTTTTTCAATTTCATTACAAATTATTATTACTCCAGGGTCTGCATAAGTAACTAAAAATCCCATTAAAAATCCTAAAGGTATCAACAACCAGTTAGATTGGAGATTACCAAAATACACCCCTATACTATTTCCTGCAGGGAGAAAAGCAATATCTATTCCTTGAAAAAAAAGAATCATGCCCACAAAAGTCAGAAAGATACCCTTAAGGAGATTTTTTGTATACTGCTTTGGTAGTTTAAGTAAATATTTCTGAAATATTAAAAATAATACCGATAGGGGTAATAATACAAGAACTACTTCAATTATAATTTCTTTAAGATTTTCAATAAATCCTATCAAGCGTATAATACCCCCAACATCATTATACTTATGACGGGTCCAATTGAAGAAAGGCCGATAAGTCCAAATCCATCGGATAGAGCTGATTTTCCTCCTAAAACGGAACTAATTCCTATTCCTAAAGATAAAATAATAGGCACAGTAACTGGGCCAGTTGTAACCCCTCCAGCATCAAAAGCTATGGCTACAAATGTGGAAGGAGTAAAGAAGGATAAAGCAATTATGAAGATATATCCTGCTATAAATAGATATGAAAAGCTTATTCCATAAATAATCCTCAACACTGCCAATGATAAAAAAATACCAATTCCGACACTTATTGAAAGAAACAAAATAAGTTCTGGAATGCTACCTCCAGATGCATACTCTACCTGATTAACAAGTACCCTTACTCCTGGTTCTGCTATTGTGGTAATAACACCTATTATAAAACTCATTATTATTAAAAAGCTTAAAGAGCCCCTCATAGGCAATTCTGACCAATAGCTTGACCAAAAGGCAAGAAGCCTAAGTTAATCCCTAGAAGAAACAGAGTAATTCCACTTATTACCATTATAGATCCTAATATAAATCTTGGTATTTCTGACTTTGAGATAAAAATCAAAAAGAGGAGGACCACCATTGATACTGGACCTACCGAACGAATTACCTCCAATAGCTCTTTTTTAAGATCTCCAGTCATAATACCCCTTAGTTTGTGTGTTATCCTTCATTTATATAACTTCTTCTTATTTTTTAATTTTTAGTTATTTTTGGGAAAATGTAAAAGTATATCATATTTATTTTAGTTATTCAATAAATAAAAAGAAATTTCAATTCTTTGACTTAAGCATATAAAAAAGTAGAGCTAAATATCGCGTAATTACGCCTATTGCTATAGCAATAATTAATACTAGTTGTTATTTCTTCTTGCATTAATTTACCTCCTTGATAGCTATAGAGAATAGGTATTTGTCTTAATTCCTATTGCAGGCCTAGGATAGAAATCTATAAATAAACACCCAAAATATTGTTTTTAGTGAGACAATGGAAATACATTTTGAGCAGATGGGTGAAAATCACAGAAAGGACGTAATAGATATTTTTAACTATTATATTGAAAATGGATTTGCCGCATATCCTGATACAAAACTTCCTTATGAATTCTACGACATGTTTCTTATTATCACAAAAGGCTATCCGGCGGTAGTAATTAAATCTAATAATAATGAAGTAATAGGATTTGGATTCATACATTCTTATAGCCCTTTTTCAGTGTTTAGAGAAACTGCTGAAATATCATGCTTTATTAAAGAAGAGGCAACTGGCCAGGGGATTGGAAAAAAGACTTTAGAGTATATAGAATCTGAAGCTGAAAAACTGAACATATCTAAGATATTGGCAAGTATCTCGTCATTAAATGAAGGCAGTATTAATTTTCACGCAAAAAATGGATTTATAGAATGTGGAAGATTTATAGAAGTTGGTAAAAAATTTGATAAATATTTTGATATTGTTTGGATGGAAAAAATCTTATAAATTTTTTATTATTTTTCTAACATATTTATAAATTAATTTATTACCTGATATCTGGTGCCCAAATGAAATGCCCTATGTGTGGATATGAAACATCTTTGAACTATTGTCCAAATTGTGGTACATATCCATTGGAACAAGATAAGATGCCCTGCCCTTCATGCGGTCATGAAAATAGCAAAGGATTATTTTATTGTTCTAGATGTGGCACCTCTATAATGACATATACAAACACTGATAAATTAAATATTGGCTCAGATGGTGGCACAGAAACGTATTATCAAAAACTTGAAAGAGATGAAAATAATATAAAGAAAGTCAAGACCGTAACTTCTATTCTTCTTGGGGCTATGCTCTTGCTTGCTATTTTTTATTATATTGGATTGGTAAATATCCCAGATAGTCCTCTAGAACATCAACTCCCCCAGTCGTATAATGCTATTATAACAACTAAGATTAGAAATATTGACGCTGAAGTGGGGGAAACACAGCTATGGATGGCCTTGCCAGTCAACTGTGGAACTCAGCAAAATGTATCTGTTATCAGTATAACTCCAGAACCTGATCACATCATCCTAGCCCCCGAGGCGTGTACAAGGATAGGCTACTGGGATTTTAATAATTCGCTACCAACTAATTCTACCCTCATAATAACTCAAAACATATCTTTTACTGCAAATCCTTTCACAACTCCAATAGATTCTTCTAAAGTAGAATCTTATGATTTCTCTTCAAGCTTGTATAAAGAATACACAAAGCCAAGTCAAAGAGTCGAGTCTGATGATCCCGCAATTGTCGCCATGGCAAGAACGGTAGTCGGAAATGAAACAAATCCTTATAAAAAAGCGGATCTTATTTATGGCTGGATTGTAAAAAACATTACTTACGAGATACAGGAGCAGGAGTTAGGTGCAAGATACGCATTCTACAATAGAAAAGGCGATTGCACTGAATTTGCTACTCTTTTTGTTGCAATGTGCCGGTCTCAAGGAATTCCTTCAAGATTAGTTCATGGTTATCTTTATAGTTCTGATATCTCTGCGGGGCACATGTGGGCCGAATTTTATTTGCCGTCCTACGGGTGGGTCCCTGCAGATCCAACAGGCGATCATACAACAAAAAGCAGATTTTTCTTTGGGCGTCTTGGAAGCAATGTCTTAACACTCTCAAAAGGAAATGTTGGGATGTCGCCAAATTATCCAGGAGCTAATCCTTTTGCATTTAGCTATATTGCCCATTATAAAAGCTATAATTCTGGTAAACTAATTTTTGAAAATAATGTTGAACTAACGAGAAAGTAATCTAGTTATAAAAAATTGTTATCGAGGCATGTTAGAAATTTGATGGCATTTCTTTTAGTTCCACTATAACCTTTTGGCAGATATCCTAGTATTACATATACTTCTTCAAAAATTTTTTAGTATCTTCAGTGTCCATCCAGCCCTGATCTAGTTGTTTTAAAATCTTTTCAATTGCACCTACCTGCTTTAAAAATCGACGTTTAGTAACTTCATTTTCAATTTCAACTTGTGCAAATCCACAAATTATTGTTAATGGATTTCTTATATGGTCTATTAGATGAGCAAAATATTCTAGATTTTCATCAAGCTGTTTTTGGGCTTTTTTACTTTCTGTAATATCTGTAATAACTTCTATCATGCCTTTATTAAAATAAGTTGGATCAATAGGGCTAATCCTAATATGGCAGTTTATTAATTCTCCACTATTCTTTTTCCATATTGTTTCAATTTCCCTATATTCTTCGTTAGACCATTTGTCATATAATACATGCCCAACTTTATTATATTCTTCTTCATTGGGGTATAAAAATCCTAGATTTTTATTGGTTAATTCTTCGAGAGAGTAACCTGTCATTTCAATCATGCTGTTATTGCACCATATTATCTGTCGATCTTTGACTAGTTTTATCCCTACCGGGGCCGCTGTTAATATACTTCTCAATGTTTCCTCACTTTCCATTATCCTTTTCTCAGCCTCTTTTCTTTCAGAAATGTCAAATATTATCCCTCGTAACCCAATAGGTTTATTATTATGCATAATTGCGCTAGAATGAATTATAATTGGAAAAGTGCTACCATCTTTTCGTAAGGCTGTATACTCAAAACCACTTGATTTTTTCCCTTCAAATATTTTCCTTATGTTGTCTCTTCCCAAATCTCTCTCTTCAGGGATTAATAATTGCATTGCATTCAATCCTTTTTCAAAATCCTCTTTAGTGTAGCCCATAATACTAAGTGCATTTCTGTTTACAAATGTTAGATTTCCATTTTCATCAGTTTCAAAAATTATTTCTGGTAAAGAATTTGCTAACTCTCTATATTTTTCTTCGCTCTGTTTTAACAAATCTTCAGCTCTTTTCTGATCTGTTATATCCATTACTGACGTTATATATCCTTTATCCGGTTTATTTGGATCTAAAAGACTCATTTTTTTTTGGATGTCTATTATCTTTCCATCCTTTCTTTTCCATCTAGTATCGATTTCCTTTACATTATCACTGGCAAAATTCTTGTTGTAATAACAACCCGCTTTTTCGTAATCTTCATCTGAAAGATATAAAAATCTAGTATTGTTCCCAATTATTTCATCTAAGGAGTAACCAGTAATTTGGCTCATCATGTCATTACTCCAAATGAATTTTCTATCTTGGATGAGATTGATACCTACGGGGCTAGATTCAAAGATCCCCTGGAGGATGTTTTCTTTATTTTTCAAAGTATTCTCCGTTGACTTCTTTGTAGTAACATCGTTTATAATGAAGATATGTATCCCCGACTGGATATTTGCAACAGCATGATATTCAACATTAATTTCTCTTCGATCTTTTTTTAAGAGAATATACTCCCCTTTTTGATTGCCTTCATTTAAGAAGTTCATCCATGTTTTTTCCCCCATTTCTATATTCCTTTCAGGGGTGAGGTCTCCTATTTTTTTATTCATTAATTCTGTTTTACTGTATCCTAAAAGATCGCATGCACTTGGATTTGCGTCTATGTATCTGAATTCATTGTCTATCAAAAGTATGGCATCAAAAGTATTTTCAAAAATATTTCTGTATACGTCTAGGGTATGATCGTGACTGTCCTTATTTACAAAATTTAGTAATTTTTTCATGATAATACCTAATTAGACAGTAAGTATTTGCGAATAATTTACAATATTGATTTGCTTGTGAGATAATTTATAAAAGTATTTATTATAATTGTATAAATCGCAAATCATATAGAAATAGTTGTTTTAATTATGAATTTATATTTAGAATAAAGGCAATTATCTTAAATCAAATTGCCAGATAGCTCTACCTTCTTCTTCAATTATGGAGACTTTGCTTTCTATATTTTTAATCATAAGGCCAAGCCAGAAGTGACAAGCACATATACCGATATCAACATCAGGATGCTCCCACTTGATGTGTCTGTAACCAATGGGCATTGATATTGAAATTGTTTTAAAATCTGAGGACACTTTAAATCGCCAGTGTTGGCTGTTGGCGCCTGAAGGGGCTTTCCTAGCAAGATCAAATGCATATAGAATATCTTGAGGAAGTGAATCTTCAGTTAGTCCATTTTCTAAAAAAGCGCCGACAGGTTTTCTTTTGTAACTCATAAATGATTCCGTTACTCTATCTGCCAATCTCAAGCCTTCTTTTTTCCAGTATCCTAACGGAGTAATACATATTGCGCGCTTGCCCTGAACTACGCCCTTACCATAACCCCATTTTGATTTTGATAAAGTATTGATTACTTTAAGATGAGGTAAAATTCTTTCCAATTCATCAAGTGAATAATGGCCATACCAGCAGGTGGCAAGACCTAAGCTCGTTGCATAGAGAATTGCCATCTCGCCAACGAAACCAGAAATTGAGATTGAAGGGATATCTGTGTCTGCTATAAATGCCATGCCATCGGGGGGCGATACAAAGCCGGTGTAAAGTCTTTTGCTAGAATCTGCATTGAAAAAACTAATCGAAACATCATGCTTGAAAGGAACGTTCATATTTGCTATGAAGTTCTTGAGGTGGGACATAGCTTCTTTATCAACTTCCAGAACCTCATAGCTTCGAATGGAGCGGCGGGCATTTATTGCAGATTCCCAATTAACATTCTCAATCATTTCTGTCACCCTTACCAGCCAAGAATTAATGTCATTCAAATTTTCTTGTATACTTAATCCATTTTATCCCTTCAGGCGTTATATCTGAGATGTAATAATTTAAATATCCCTTGATCTCGCCTTTAACTTCTTTACATACAATAATGTTTTTTCCAAGATTATAGTGGATGGCATTGTTAACTTTGCCAATGTCCCATTTTAGAATACGTGATAATTCCTTACTATCTATGACAAAACTTCCTTCCTTCAATTTTTTAGCATACAGAAATTCCAATACCTCTTCTGCATCTTTTCCTATATCTATAATATCTGTTATATTATCCCCCCATAATTATTAGCAATCACTATAAATAGTCATAACTTGCTTTTATTACTTGTGTTAGTTTGATGAAAAAAGTGCGGGGGAAGGACACGTTTATTTATTCCCAGTGCGTTAGGATAATGTATATATCACAAATGCCTATTCTCAATTTATGGGAATTTACAAAGAAAAGGTTTTGCTTTCAAAAGAAGAGGAGCGTTTGATTAATTCAGACATAACTGAATCCAATATTAATACAATTAGAGAGTTCAAAAGCTACCTAATTGCAGGCAGAATCGGCATCCTGAGGACTGTCCGCTATATGATAGATTTGAGGATTATCTGCCAGAGGTACAAGGACAAGGATTTTGCAGCATGGAACTCAAAGGACATAATCGAAGTCATGGAAAAGGTCGAGATTGAGGACATCTCTGACTCATCCAAGAATGAGTACAGGAGGACATTGAGGAAGTTCTTCAAGTGGTTGAAGGGGGAAGACTGGCCTGAACTAAAAGCCCTAAAAGGAGAGAAAAAGCACTCAAGAAAGCCACAGATTCTAACTAGGGAAGAGATACTAAAACTCATTGAATCAGCGACAAATCTCCGGGACAAGGCAGCCATTGCGCTTCTCTACGACTGCGGCCTTAGGATAGGCGAGCTTGCATCAATCACCTTCAAGGACCTGACCTTCAACGACTATGGCGGGAAGGTAAAGGTAAGGGGAAAAACTGGCGAAAGATTGGTGCCGTTTGTGATGGCTGAACCCTACATAAAAAACTGGATTCAGATCCACCCCAATGTTCATCCCAATGAATCGCTTTTTGTTGGAACTGGGAACAAGAACTTTGGGAAGCCCCTCTTCTATGAGTCGTACAAGAACATGTTAAAAAGAGCAATAAATAACTCCAAAATTGAGAAAAAAGTCACACCACATATTCTAAGGCACACCAGGGCAACTCATCTGGCCTCAAAATTGACTGAGTCTGAAATGTGTCACTACCTGGGATGGCAGCTTGGATCTGAGATGCCCAAGGTCTATGTCCACCTTTCCGGGAGGGACATCGACAAGGCCATCTACAGCAAGGTCTATGGCATTAAAACTGAGGAGTCCATGGACGATGGAAACATAAGGCCAGTGATATGCCCGAGGTGCAGGGAGAACTGTGGCCCTACATCAGAATACTGCTATCGCTGCGGCATGCCATTAAAAGAGGAGAAAGTATTTGAGATGGAGAAGAAGAACAGGATACTAAGAGAAGAGTTCATCAATGAAACAATGGAAGACAGTACAAAATTACAGACTTTCAAGAAGATTATGGAGCTAATTGAAGCAATAGACTCAGACCCAGAAATAAAAAATGAGTTCAGGAATATGGCGGGCAAGGTAAAATAAGGGATAGCGCAGGAGATTATTGCTCGTTGATTTTAATTATTATTATTTTCTTATTAAAGGATCCTTTAACATCCCAAGCTTCTATTAAAAGATAGGGCCAATTTGTTTAATAGATCTGGCCTTAAACACAACATTACATTTTTGACAGGCTATTTATAAATAAGGCCAAAATGAATTGACAATACGTTTATACAGATTTTCCGCAGTAATTGGCCCTAAATATAAGCTACTCTTATTTTGGCGAAATCTTCTAAACTATTTGGATTGGCCTTTGATGTAGGTTATGAATGATATTGGCTGTTTTTCTAAAAACCCCTATACGAGGCGTAAAATTTTATATTTTCTAGGAAATGGTGCGAAATATACACAACCTACACACATTATGGAAAAGAAATATTTTTCCCTATTTTCCCTATTTTTTTCCATATTCTTATATATATGGAAATCAATGAGTAACTAGTTGATAAAAATGGATGAAACTAAATGTGTAGAATGTGGTAAATCTTTTCAAAGTGAATTTGCCCACTGCCCTTACTGTGGTACAAAGTCAAACATAAATGAGAAGTTGTGTCAAAATTGTGGAGCTTCAATGTCTCCATCTTCAAATGTTTGTAATCAGTGTGGGGCAGTTGGAGGAATAAAGAAAGAGAATCCAGTAAGGAGGGAAATACCCCAGCAACAAATAAAAAATCCAGGCGTTGCAGCCGTGCTTTCATTTTTCATTGTTGGGCTGGGCCAGATTTACAATGGGGAAATCGGGAAAGGTATAGCATTATTAATTTTTTGGGGAATTGCAATTGCATTATCGGTTATACTTATTGGGATACCCCTATTGATCATTCTTGTGGTGTATGGTATATATGATGCTTACAATACTGCCAAGAAGATTAATGAAAGAGGATATGAATAAATTATAAAATAAATTATCAAATAATTATCTTTTAATTTTTCCAAACTCTTATATAGGATAAAAGACATCAATTCAACGGTGAATAAATTGAAAAAGAAAATATTGGGAGTGATATTAGTTATTTCTTTGTTGAGTATAACGCTTGGTTGTGGTTCTACTCCAACGCAATCTACAACATCTTCAACTACTACACAATCTACACAAGGTGAATCAATGAAAACAGGAGGTTCACCTTTGGTATTTACCGGATCAGGACATGACGTTGTTGCTTTTACTGCCACTGGATCTGGTCTACGTATATTCTCTGGACAACATAGTGGTACAGGGAATTTTATGGTATGGATAAAAAACGAAGAGGGAAAATTAGTAGGTGGAGCTGCAAATTGCATTGGTAATTGTTCTGGTAAAATGTCTCAAAGACTTACACCTGGAAAATACTATCTTGATATTACTGCAAACGGACCGTGGAGAATTGAGATTGAACCTTCTGTGGAAAAAACTTCAGCAATAAATGGAAGTCCATCGGTATTTACCGGATCAGGACATGACGTTGTTGCTTTTACTGCCACTGGATCTGGTCTACGTATATTCTCTGGACAACATAGTGGTACAGGGAATTTTATGGTATGGATAAAAAACGAAGAGGGAAAA
>Ga0209605_1000385_pt1 | contig 57392 bp, 30 predicted proteins | sample AD_UKC035_MetaG_FD_184408 | JGI IMG/M metagenome (GOLD analysis project Ga0209605, IMG submission 184408) | Active sludge microbial communities of municipal wastewater-treating anaerobic digesters from USA - AD_UKC035_MetaG (SPAdes) (version 2) | ecosystem: Engineered > Bioreactor > Anaerobic >...
AAGGTCCGCAGTGGAAAAAGGCTTAAACCATCTTCCGGACAATAACTGGAGTTCCATCACCTCCTCGTAGCGGTCCCCCACTTCCAGTAAACGGGTCTCCTTTTTTTCTCCTTTCGCCTCCAGGCCAATAAACTTGTAACTGGAGCTGATATGCCCGCGGGTGCCGGCCAGGGCTTCGACGGATTTGGCCTGGCTGAGGGCCTGGTGATAAGCGTCAAAGGTATTTTTATTCAACTGGACTGAAAAAACATCATCCACCGCAAAGCCGAAATCAAAATTTTTCTGGAAGTCTGAGTTTCTTGAAAAAGCAAAACCCGCGATCACGGTAATGCAGGCCACCAAGAGTTGAAGCCCGAGCAGGACCCTGGAAAACAAATTGGTTCCGCCGAATTTGACCGAACCCCTGAATATCTGTGTGGCATTGTACCGGCTGATGTAGAAAGCCGGATACAGGCCGGCGATCAGGGTGACCCCCAGCCAGAGCCAAAACATCGTTCGCAGCAAAACCGGGTCGCTGAAATAGTCCGCAGAAATTTTAATCCCGGTAAACATATTGTTGAAGACCGGCAGCCACCAGGAATTGAGCAGGGTGGACAACAAGACGGCCAGGAATACCATCAGGCCGCATTCCAGCAGGCTTTGGCGGATCAATTGCATTTTGTTTCCCCCCAGCACCTTGCGCACGCCCATTTCTTTGAGCCGCTGATTGGAGCGGGCTACGGTGGTATTGGCAAAATTGAGGCAGGAAGAAATGAGGATCAGCAGGGCAAGCACCAGGGGGCCGTAGGCTGCGGAATCTTCCGGGCGCTGGGACAGGACATTGCTTGCGATATCCCGGTCGTGATTGGCGACTTCGTCCAGCGGGTCGAGGATGAAATGCTCGGCTTTCAGGTCCTGTCTTGCCTTGGCCTGGATAGGGGCATACTTCGTCAGCTCCTTTTCAACCCGGACGGCATTCGCGGGATCCGGAATTTTCAGGAAGATGGCATCCGCAAGCCAGGTCCAGTCATCCGCTTTGAGGAGGGCGCTGTCGTTCTTTACATAATTCTCCATGTTGGTGATCAATTCAAACTGGATGGAAGAATTTACAGGCGGATCTTTAAGGACTCCGGCCACTTTCATCGGTTGTTGGTAGGATTCTCCGGCATGGAGGAGTACGGTTTGACCCAGCGGATCCTTTGTCCCGAAAATCTTTTTCGCTGAAGTTTCCGTCAGAAGAATATTGGACCGGTCCCCGATCTCGTGGACGCCGGTGACCAGGGGAAAGTTGAAAAAGTCAAAAAACGACGGATCGGTATAAGTCACCCTTGAATTCAGCGCTTCCTCCTGCCCGGCTTTCAGGGAAAGATTTATATTTTCCAACCGGACATAATCGCTTACGGCCGAAAGATCGGCCTTGGCCATAGGCCCCAGGGGCAGCGGACATACGCCGAGTTTGACATCCCTTCCTTCGATCTTGGACAGGATGCGGAAGATCTGGTCCCGGTCCTGGTGAAAGCGGTCATAGCTGAAACTGAACCGGTAAGTCTGCCAGGCCCAAACCAGGGCAGCCACTCCAATCGACAGTCCCAGAATATTGACTATGGAATAATACTTATACCGGTAAAGGTTGCGAAAAATGAGTTTGAATATATTGCTAAACATTTTACACCGATTCAGAATTATAAGAAAACATCATTCATTTCTCAGGGAACTTACGGGATTGGACAGGGCTGCGCGAAGGACCTGGAGGCCAACGATCAGCAATACGGCGGTCGTGAGCAGTGCAAGTCCCGGAACAAACCAAAGCGGCGACCAGGTAACCCGGTAGGCATAGTTTTGCAGCCATAAATTGTTGAGCAGGGATGCCAGAGGTATGGAAATCAGGACTGCCAGGACCAACCAGCGGATAAAAGATCCTGACAATACCCAAAACAACTTATCCAGCCCTGCGCCGACCACTTTACGGATCGCGATTTCCTTGCGCCGCCCGGACAGGATATAGGTGACCATGCCCAGCAAACCCATCAGGGTAATGGAGGCGGCCAGGGCCGCAAAAAACGCAATGATCCACAGGATATCCCGGAGGGAGCGGTACGTCGCTTTGACGTCATCGGCATAAAACGACCACTGAGCAGGGCGGCCGGGATCCAGCGCTGCCCAGCTCATGCGAATGGAAGCCACCGCCTGCTGCAGGTCTGCGGACCGGTCCAGGGTAAGATGGAGGATATTGAACTGTTCAGGGATATAACGAAGCACCAGGGGTTCAATGGCGTAATCGGCCGGCTTAAAACGGAAATCGCGGATCACTCCGGCTATGGAGACCAGGGAGGTATCCAGAAAAATGCCTTTGCCGACCACCTCCGAAGGATCCCCCATATTGAAAAAACGGAGGAAGGATTCATTGACCAGCACTTGTTTTTCGTGTTGCTGGTCAGGGTCGGGTTCGAAGTTTTTCCCATTGAGCAAGGTGAGGCCAAAGGCGGGCAGAAAATTTTCATCCACCACATAATCCCTTACTCCAAGGGCGTCCGCGGTATCCTTGGTTTTAACATCCACCTTGCTGTCCCGGTAGGTGCCCATCAGCATGGAAGAGGCGGCTATGGATTTGACCACGGGAAGCTTGGACATTTCTGTTTTAACCCTGAGATATTCCTGGCCCTGCAGGTCCAGGTTGACCATGTAATCCTGACCGGCGCCAAAATTGGTGTCAAGGGCAAAGCGGATCTGGAGATAAGAAGTGGTGATTAAAAAGAAAAAAACAAGGGTCATGGCCAGTTGGCCGGTGATGATTGCTTTCCGCAGGGAAACTTGTGGGAGGATGCGGAGACCGGATAACTTTTGTATGGAAGGCAGGATGGCGACGCGGGATATCATCATGGCGGGGAGCACCCCGATCAGGACTCCAACCACCAGGGCAAAAACCAGGTACCATCCATACAGCGCCCAATCCATCCGGAGGGTAATGTCCATCGAATTGAGAAAATCGAGCCGGCTGAACAGGGGAATGAGCCATTGAAGAATAAGGATGCCCAGGGCCGTGGAAAGCAAGGCTACCAGGATGGATTCCACGATAAACTGGCTGAAGATATTAAGACGTCCGGCTCCGTTGATTTTCCTGATCCCGATTTCCCTTGCCCGGTTGACCGCCCTGGCGAGGGAAATGTTGGCATGATTAAATCCGGCGGAGGCGACGATGAGTATGCCTAAAATGGATAAAAACCAAAGCAGCACCGAGGGCATGCCTCTTCCAATGCTGTTGGATAAAAGAGGCCCGGGGGTAATCTTGTCCATCGGCTGAAGCTTGAATGAATAACCTGCATCCCGGGATTCCAGATGGAGGCCGGAGTAACGGTTTTGAGCGACCTCGTTCAACTCGGCTTCGATCTTTGACTTGTCCGCCTGATCGGTCAGGCGATAAAAATGCCAGCCGGCATAATAATCCAGCCAGTTGTTTTTATCAAAGCCAAACGCATCAGCACCGGCACTGGCGCTGAGGGTTTCCACCGAGGTCAGGGCACCAAACTCCAAATGGGTTTTGCCTGGAAATTCTTTCAGGACCCCGGCCACCCTGAGTGCTTGTTGGTGGCCTCCCCAAACCAGGTTCTGCCCCAGGGCATTGCCGTCCGGGAATATTTTGCGGGCCAGGCCGGCAGTGAGGAAAATGACATTGGGTTGATTGAGATCCCCTGCATTCCCTTCCTCCAGGCTGAAACCAAAAGTCTTAAAAAAAGAAGGGTGTGTGCCCAGTCCTTCAAACTGAAACCTGGATTCACCGAGTACGAGTTCCCCGTTAAACCGGTTGATCAGGGGCACCCATTCCTTGATTGAAGAAGACTGGGCGGCCATGAAGGAAGATAACGCATAGGGGGAGCTGGCATAAGCTTCTGTCCCTCCCCCCTTGCGTTGGGCATATGTCAAGACTCGATAAATTCTATTGGGTTCCGGATGAAACCGGTCATAATTATAGGCGTCCCGGATCAGCATGATCACCAGGAGGCAGGCGGAAATGCTGATGCCCAGGCCGAACACATTGATTCCCGAAAAGAACCTGAATTTCCACAGGTCCCGAATTCCGGTCAGCAAATAGTTTCTAAACATGATTAGGCTTACGGTAAACGGTATGCCATAATCAAATGTATTTGAAATTCAATAACTTAGATTACGTTTCGTTAAAAGTACTGTCCGGTTTTGATACAATAACTGTGCGATAAATCCAAACCATTCCCTTTTATCCTGGAAGCCTTGTAATCCGAAGACCCTGAAGCACGATACGCATATAATATTGGATTTTCTGGATACTCAAAACATTAATTCACGAATTATGCATTTTACTTTATTTTAAATTCATGATCTCCTGACTATACTCAGATTTATTCTTGATCCGGATCATAATTTAGCCCGGGAGCGGGAATATCTTTGTTCTTTATTTTTTATCCTCGTCTATAAATAAATTTAGTGTAAAGGGTAATTGAAAACCAGAATCAAAAGTGATGGTAGGGTTTTAAAAAAGATTGCAGAGGATAAAAATGATTATATCCATTAAGACAAAGGATTGCCTGAACTGCTACAGGCAATCCTTTTTTTTAACAGGCTCCATCCATTTTATATTGAACCCAAACCACGCATGGGATTTTCTATTGCATGAATTAGGTTTAAAGGTTCTGACCACAAGCAACCGTTTCTTTGACATTCATCAGGTTTCACCATCCTGCCCTTGATTTACATTTGCACCCTGGAATAATGAAGACGGAAATATTATCCTCTTCCGGTCCGTATTTCAGTTTTTTTAGTGTAAAGGGTAATTGAAAGTTAGGTCAAAAGTGATTTATATTTCAATAAAATACCTTTATTGATGAATGATTTGGGTTAAAACAAATTAAAAGGATTGCCTGGCCGGTAATCCTTTTTTATTTAAACATTCCGCCCTGCTCCCTGCTCCCTGCCAACTTGCTAACTTGACTAATTCTCCTGCCCCTATCCCCTTCTGGGAACCACAGATATTGGCAGTTCAATTAAAAATATCAATCCGCGGTGCTCCTGGTTTGATGATCACAGGGCGAATAATAGAAAGGATGACTCTAAAGGCAAGACTAATGGTCACCCCTTCAGGCCTGCCCGGCTAGCATTATTTGAGAACAGGCGTTCAGGCAGGCCTGCCCGACTTGCATTGATGGAGAAACAGTGGTTAGGCGGGCCCAACATAAGTCAATGGAATTTGAAGAAAGACGGCGGGAGGGGGCTGGTGCCAATTTCTCTGCGGTTACATCGCGCTCCCGGCGCACTCTGCGGTGATTGTAAAAATAAACCATCGTCCGCACAGGTGATTGCCACCAGGCGACCCACTGGCTATACCAGGTGTCAACCACCGCTGCGCACCTCACAAATGCGGATCACCGGGCGATTACCAGGTCGAAAATCTCCCATGCAATTACTAACTAACTGACTAACTGACTAACTGACTAACTGGCTAACTTACTAACTTCATACCATGAAAGTAAAATTCTGGGGATGCCGCGGTTCGCTGCCTGCCTCGGTGACCCACGACAATATTGAATACAAGGTCCGGTTTGCCCTCGAAAAAGCCATCCGGCTTGGAGTCCAATCCTCCTCCGCCCTGGATGAATTCATCCGGGACCTGCCTTTTCATATCCGTTCCACCTATGGCAACAATACCCCCTGTGTTGAAATCCTGGGAGGCAATGAGATCGTCGTCTGTGATGCCGGCTCGGGCCTGCGCGACCTGGGCCGTTACCTGGTCTCGCAGCCGTTTTCAGGCCCAAGGGTCGTAAACATCCTGGTATCCCACCTCCATTGGGACCATATCCAGGGTTTTCCATTTTTTATTCCCGCTTACATGCAGGGCACCGTGATCCGCATCTGGGGCTGCCATGACGGCCTGGAATCCGCATTTGTCAACCAACAAAACCCTCCCTGTTTTCCCGTCTTACTCGAAGACATGGGGGCAAACATCCGTTTTCACCCATTGGATCTCCATGGCCCCAATCAAATCGGTGGCCTTAAGGTAACAGCCATTGAACAACCCCATCCGGGACTGACCTACGGCTATTGTTTTGAGCAGGACGGGAAAAAAATAGTGTACAGCACGGACATTGAACATCAGGACGAAGTAGAGGACCCGATGAATCCGTACGTGCAATTTTACCGCGACGCCGACATCCTCATTATGGATTGCCAGTTCAACCTGGCCGACCACCTGTACACCAAACAAAACTGGGGCCATTCCAGCAACCTTATCGCCATTGAGCTGGGAGTCATATCCAAAGCAAAGACCCTTTGCCTGTTTCATGCAGACCCCTTCCTCGATGATCTTCAACTCGACAAATTTTTACAGGACAGCCGGAGATACCACCAGATATACGCCCCGGATTCGGAGATGGAAATCCTGCTGGCCTATGATGGCATGGAGGTGGAGTGTTGAATTGCTAAATTGTTGAATTGTGGAATTGTTGAATTGCTGAAGTGTCAAATTGTCTGAGGACTCGAAGATTCAGAGATTTCATGGTTGAGGTTGTTCCCCTGACCATTGACCATTGACCATTGACCATTGACTATTGACTATTGACTATTGACTACTGACTACTGATACTGACTCCTGACTACTAACTCCTGACTACTGATTACTTTCTCGCCATCGCGATCATCGTAATATCATCGGATTGTTCTTCATTGCCGGCAAACCGGCTAAGGTCCTGTCGCAAGGCATCCACCAGGGTCCTTGAATCGCCGCCGGATGATTTATGGTCAATGAATTTCATCAGCCGGTCTTCGCCATATTGTTCCTGACGGATATTCATGGCTTCCGTCACCCCGTCGGTATACAAGAGCAGGCGTTCATCCGGTTCCAGAGTGATCCTGCCTTCCTGGTAATGAAAGGCATCCACGGCGCCCAATACCGGTCCATGGATGCCTTCCAGTTTTTTACTTCCCTGTTTATTGCGGACGATGGGTGGCAGGTGACCGGCATTGGAATAGACCAGTGAGCCGGTTCTGAGATTAAGCTTGCCGAGGAAATAGCTGACAAACATGGATTTTTCATTTTCCGCCTGCAGATCTTCGTTGACCGCGGACAGGATGGCGGCGGGTGAATCCATTTTAATGCCATGGGCCTTGACCAGGGTCTTGGTCACCGCCATAAATAAGGCGGCCGGGACTCCTTTGCCGGATACATCTCCAATACCAAAAAGCAGGTGCTCGTCGTCCGTCATAAAAAAATCGTAGAGGTCTCCTCCCACTTCCCGGGCAGGATCGAGCAGGGCGTGCATGTCCAACAGGTTTCCAGGAGGATAGATTTTGGGCAGCATGCTCATCTGGATTTCCTGTCCCACATCCAGTTCCTTCTTCATCCTGAGGTTGTGGGCTGCGATGATCCGGTTGAGGTCTTCCAGTTCACGGTTTTGTTTTTCGATCAGGCCATTTTTTTCGGCTAATATCTTTTTCGACCGTTTGACCTGGATGAAATTGAGATAAATCACAAAACATACGGCAAGCAGGGAGATCGAGGCGAGTCCGAGGGAACGCTGCACGGTTTTTTGCTGGCGGATGATCTCTTTATCCCGGCTGATGATGGTACTGTCGCTCTGCCTTTGTTTGCGCAGCAAGCTGAGATTAAGTTCCGCCATGGCCAGGTTGGTGTCCAGGACCTGGTTGGTCGAATCCAGCAGTTCTTTCGCCAGGGCCAGGTAGAGCAGTTCTTTTTGTTTGTTGATCAGTTCCTGCGCTTTCTTTTTTTCCTCCGCCTCAGCCAGTTCCTTCAGGTAAGTCTGTTCATCCAGGGCATTGGTCATCCTCCGGATGTCGATCCTTTTCTTCTCCTCCGAAAACGTCCGGTACTGATCGTAATACTGGCGGGACAAGGCGGGATTTCCCGCTTTTTCATACGTTTCGGAAAGATAGGAATAACAGCGGAGCAGGTTGTCCAGCATGCGTTCCCGGTTGTTTATCTGCCGTGAAATATCCGCTGCTTCTTCCAGGAAACGAACCGATTCCTCATACCGGCGAAGGCTGTTGAGCGAAACCGCGCTGTTAATCAGGGCCTCAATGATGTTTTCTTTGTCGCCAAAGGATCTTCGGGTGGCGAGGACTTTCTGCCATTCCTCAAACGAACGCCGGTAGTCCCGCAAATCCGCATATAAAAGACCGAGGTTGCCGCGGATCATCGCCGCACCGCTTTCATTCCCCAGGCCCTGGTTTAATTCCAGGGAACGTTCGTAATATTCAATGGCCTTTCTCGTCTGGTTGTGGTCCCAGTATATCCGCGCGATGGTATTGAGGTAGTGCGAGGCTTGTTTCAGGTTATTCCTTGCCAGTTCATTCCTGAAGTTTTCTTCCGCAAGGAGTACCTGGGCCGAATCATTCCTGGACAAGGGTTGCACCTGGGCAAAGAGCACAGCACAAAACAGGCAGCAAATTAATGCTCCCCCCGGTTTTATCCCCTTGATGCCAGGCTTCCTCATCGTGCAGAGGTAAAGAAAGATACCGACCGGGTGGATTCATTACCCACCTTGTCCACGGCACGGACCCGGATTTCGTATTTTTTATCCGGCGCCAGGTTCCCAATCGGATTGGAATAGGCCAACTCCGGTCCGTCATTGATCCGGTAGTAGATTTTATCATTGCCTACGATTTCGTCGGTAGCCGCCAGAAAAAGGACTACATAAGGGGGATATACCCCGAGTCCATCCCGCTGGGTCGATGGGCTGGTGCTGAAATTTGAAATGATGATGGGCGATCCCGAATCAAAATGCACCGTGGCTTCGCTGACATTCCGGTTATTCACCTGGTCGTAAGCAAACAATTCTATCCGGTGGACGCCGGAAGGCAGGTCCAGGCCAAACGGTTTTTCATACCGGGTTTCCGCCTGGGCCCCGTCGATGCTGTAAGCCATGTATTGGAGGCCGGACTGGTTGTCCTTGCCCTGCAACACGAAGGTGGTTTTGGGACCCATAAACAATTCATTATTCGCCCGGAAGGTGGGACCGTTGAAGGAATGGCCGATGTCGGGACCGGTGAGGTCCAGGAATACGAGGTTGATGTTGTGTTTGTATTCTTCAGCCCCGCCCGGGGTATTGCTCAGGCGGTCGATCGAATAAAACCGGATGGTGTGATTGCCCTGGACGGCCGGAAGGTAAAAAGGTTCTTCATAGGTCTTGAACGCTTCCTGGTCGACGGAATACCGGATTTCCTTGACGCCGGCCTTATTGTCGATGGCAGTGAGTTTCATTTTTGTTCTCCCGGAAAAATAAACTTTATCCTGCCAGATGTATTTATCCCCCAGGATATCCGAAGCCGTGATGGGAGCCAGTTTGTCGTAATAAAACCGGAAACCGGCATTGACGCTGCGGTTCCCGACATGATCTTCCGCATAATATTCCAGCACATGGTCCCCGTCTTCGAGGTGATCCAGTTTCAGGTTGGCTCCAGTGTATATGGAAAATGGAGCCTGGTCAAATCGGTAATGGATCCTGGCCACTCCCGACAAGGGGTCGGTGGCGGTGAAATAGATGGTGGACGTGGAGGCAATCGTATTGCTGTCGGAGATCCCGTTGATATTATGTGAAATGACCGGGGCCGAAAGGTCGGTGGTAAAAACCGATTGTTTTACTGGTTCCACATTGCCCACCCTGTCCGTGGAGTAAAAGCGAACGGTTTGTTCGCCTTCTCCCGGAACTGAAATGGCCTGCTGATAAACGCTGAATGGGTCGCTATTGATGGCAGAGTGGATAAATTCCACGCCGGCGTATTTATCGCTTGAGGTCAGTTCATAAGTCAGGCCCCTTCCATAATATTGTTTTCCTGCGGAAGAAAACGCATGGGCATTTTTAAAACTTATGGTGCTTTCCGGGGCTTCTCCATCAGCAACCACTTCAAACAGGACTTCCAGCTGGGGTTTTACCGTTTGACGGGTATTTTTATCCACCGCGTACCGGGTCCGGATAAAGTTGGGCCCTTCGGTATCCAGGAAGACCGGATTCGTATATTTCTCAAATTCTTTGCTGACCAGGTTTACGCCCGCCCCATCCGGGGAAGGGGCCAGTTTAATATAAACCGGCAAAGCCCTGTTCCAGTAAAGGGTGGAATCCGGACCGATAAAATACCGGGGAACCGGCGGTCCGGGCTGGGCAACCAACACCTGGCAGCAAAGCATCAGGAAACTCCCGGCCAGCCCTGCGGGGAAAATGTTTTGAATCCGAATTGATTTCATGAGTCAATATAGTTTTTAGAGTAATTCAATTCCAGGGTCAGTTTGTTTTGGTTCCCCTGGCGAAGGTAGTCCAGCCGGTCCATCAGCCTGCCGACCAATTTCAGCCCCAGGCCTCCGATGCGGTCCAGGTCCTCTGCGGACCGCCCTTCCGTGTTCCGGATAAATTCAATAGGGTCAAAGGGTTTTCCGTCGTCCAGAAATTCCAGGATCAGCTTGTCTTCCGTGCATTCCAGGTTTATGCGTATAAGGTGACGGCCCTGGTCCTGGTAAGCATAGGAAATGATGTTGCTGAGGATTTCATCAACGGCTATGCTGACCTTTTTACGATCGTATTCCCCGAGCGATTTTTCCCTGAGGTATCGGTCCAGGGACCGGTGCACCCGGTTGATTTCTTTGATTTGATTGGTGATCTCAATGGTCATCCCCTTAGTTTACTGAATCAATGGAACCCCTGGATGGCCGAAGCCTGGTCCGGATAAAATTTAAAGATCATGTTGAAGCCGGAGATATCAAACACTTCCAGCACGGTCCGGTTGAGGGAACAAAACCGGATCTCGCCGTCCATTTTTTTCACCAGCTTATTTGCAGCGAGAAAGATGCGCAGGCCCGCGCTGGAGATATAATTGAGTTGTTCCAGATCCACGATCAACTTCCGGTTTCCACCCATGATCAGTTGAATAAGTTTAGTCTCCGCTTCGCCGGCAGTATTGGCATTGAGGTCCCCGGACAGGCTGATGATTTTCACGTGGTCCAGGTTTTGGATTTCAAATTCCATAGTGAAAAATAAAGAATTCAAATTCAGGTTAAAATACAATTTTTCCGGCGGTGCGAGGCCGTAAATTTAGAATCCTGCAGTGGGCGCCGGCCGAAAACGGACAGAAAAAGGGGAGGTCCTGAAACACATTTTTACTACTTTTAGATGACCAAGCCATCATACCTCAACCGATTATTATGAAATTATTGTTGTCTTCCCTCCTGCTGTTCCTCTTTATATACCCTGGCTGTAAAGCTCCGGAAAAGGAAACGGCCGCCGGGCCTGACCGGAAAGCCCTTGCGGATACCCTGGAAACCCTGCTGAAGCAAAACCTTTTGCACCCCTGGTATCCCGCTGCGGTGGATTCGGTGCACGGGGGTTACCTGTCCACCTTCGACTCCGCTTTCCATCCGGTCGGGGAACAGAATAAAATGATCGTTTCACAGGGCAGGCATCTTTGGAACAATTCGAGAGCAGCACTTCATTTTCCGAATGACCGGCCCTACAAAGCTTATGCCCGTCACGGCTTCGAATTCCTTCGTGATAAAATGTGGGATCCCCAATACGGAGGATTCTTCACCTTGGTCGACCGCATGGGTAATCCCCAGGGAGAAGGATCCAAGACCGCCTATGGCAATTCATTTGCCATTTATGGCTTGTCCGCCTATTTCCTTGCCTCCGCGGATTCTGGCGCCCTGGATCTCGCCAAAAAAGCTTTCCTCTGGCTGGAATCCCATGCTCACGATTCCGTGCACCTCGGTTACTTCCAGCATTTATCCCGCCAGGGGGAAAGGCAACCAAGGCTTCCCACTACCCCATCCACTTCAGACCTGGGCTATAAAGACCAAAACAGTTCCATCCATTTGCTGGAAGCCTTTACGGAATTGTACCAGGCCTGGCCGGACCCCCTGGTCAAAACACGCCTGGATGAAATGCTTTTCCTTATCCGGGACAAGATCGTCAATGAAAAGGGCAACCTAGTCCTGTTTTTTCAGCCGGACTGGACCCCGGTGAGTTTCGCCGATTCTTCCCGGGAATCCATCCTGAGGCATCATAACCTGGACCACCTGTCATTCGGACACGATATCGAAACCGCTTACCTTCTGATGGAAGCCTCCCATATTTCAGGCTGGGAAAACGACAGCGTGACCTGGGCCAGGGCCAAACAAATGACGGATCAATGCCTGAGGTATGGATGGGACGATACGGTGGGAGGCTTTTATGATGAAGGGTATAATTTCAAGGATACTCCCGGCACGACCATCATCCGCGATACCAAAACCTGGTGGGCCCAGGCCGAAGCCCTGAATACCCTGCTGATCATGGCGGACCTTTACCCGGATGATCCGCTCCAATATTTCGACAAATTTCTCAAACAATGGTCCTATATTGACCGGTATCTGATTGACCGTCAAAACGGAGACTGGTTTGACAGCGGCCTGGATAAAAACCCGGCTGCCGCAGGAAGGAATAAAGGTCATATCTGGAAAGCCCTCTACCATCAGTACCGGTCGCTGGAGAATTGTGTGGTGAGGCTCAGGGGGGATCAATAGTCAATAGTCAATGGTCAATGGTCAATGGTCAATGGTCAATGGTCAATGGTCAATGGTCATTAGTGAGGAGTCAGCAGACCTGACCACTGACTACTGATTACTGATTACTGACTACTGACTATTGACTACTGACTACTGACTACTGACTATTGACTACTGACTATTGACTACTGACTACTGACTGGCCGAACTCAATCCAAACTCCCCCAGGGCTTTCACCTTCTGAAAAAGCATATTAAAATATTTTCTTCTTTCCTTTGCATTGCTTTGGGTGAGGGACTCGGAAGAATTGACGATTTTTTTGAAATACTCTTTCATATGGGATGTCATTCTCGGCGACTCCGTATAGATATAGTTAGGGCTGTCGATCATGGTATACACGCGGCAGCCGTGATCCCACTCCACCATAAAATTGAGGCTTTGATTGAGCATATCACTCCTGTAAAACTGGACGTCACCCGGATTTTTAGTGCCGGAATTGGCGATCTCCTCCATTAATGCGATCATGGATTCAAGGTCCCGGATCAGCAAGCGGATCTGATCGGAATGCAGAAACCCCTGGACTTCCGCGAGGAAGCGGATCTGATAGATCGTATTGTCAAAAAGGGATGACGGCAGATACTCGATGGACGGCACCCGGGAATACAAGCCGACAATCTTCTTACAGATTTCATCCACCCCGGAAAACTCTTTATCTTCCAGGTCAAGCACGGTGGCGCTGGTAAAACTTTTGAGGTTCCAGGTATAATAGGACCAGATGGCCAGCTTGAGTTTGATAAGCCTGGGATAAGCGCAGGTCAGAAACAACGGAAAATCATGGGACGTATAATGGATTTTGGGATTGGACAAGGTCTTGAGCCACTCCAGGTAAAAGACCAGGCCTTGTAAATATTCGATCGGGGCGTTGATTTTCCTATCGATGGTTGCACTCCGGTATATGATGCTATCCGAATCCGGGAGCAGGATTTCCTGGATATCGATATTATAGGTTTTACAGATCAGGATAGCCTCGTTGATGGTAAACTGGGTATCTCCATTGAGTCGGTTGTAAATGGCGCGGTTTTGCAGGTGCAGCAACTCACCCAATTCTTTGACCAGGATGTTTTGGGCAGGGCCCTTTAATTTAAGCGCCGTGATGAACTTGTCGTAAAAATCCGGTAAAGGGGCTGCCATAAAAAGTAATTTAAAGCGCTATTTAGACTCTGTATAAGTAAGTTAGAACACCTCCACCCTGGCTTGGCGGTATTGAACTATCAATATACATAAAGGTTTTGAAATGCCCATTCAGGCTGGCCGAATGAAAAAGGTGTATGCCGGAAAAAATAAAAAACCTCGGGAAGCAAAAACGAATCCAGGATTGCACAAATCATGCACAAATTCCTGTCTATGTAGCCTTTTGGTACAAATAGCTTTCAAACGGGCTGGTTCCTGGAACGAATCAGTCAAAATTTTCCAGTTTCAACTATTGATATTTGATTCATTAAACGGAAACAAACCATGAAAAAATCAATCCTTCCTAACCAACCGGCAAGTTGGACGGTTATACGATCTCTCCGGTCCGTCTACTCTTACCGGAAATTCTTGACAAATCGTAACTTTTTTCAACCGGGAGCTACTAATAAAGAAAATAAGCTCATGAACCTGTTCCGGAATTTATCGATCTGCCGCTGGATGACCTATTGTATCCTTGCCTGCCTGGCCAATCCAAGGGTCCAGGCCCAGGATCAACTGAGCATCTCCCTCTTCAACCACGCCACCACCCTTCCACCCAAAGGCTTCTCAGGCCCCTTACACCCGGGCATAGATATCGGGATCTCCACCCACCTGAAGCCCAAAGAGAACACCCTTTCTTTTTTTCACTGGAAACTGGGTTATTATTACCACCGCCTGGTACACCAGGGAATCCAACTATATGGTGAGTACAACAAACAATATAAGATCCTTAAACCAATCAGCCTGGGCTGGTCCGGTGGACTGGGCTACCTGCACACCTTTGAATTGCATGAAAAGTTTATCCTGGGAGGGGACGGCACGTATCGGCGCACCGGCCGCCTGGGGAAACCCCATGCCCAGGCATCCCTGGCCCTCCAAATCCTTGGCCGGTGGGGATATTGGGCTCCCTTTGCCGAATACCGGCTGAGGCTGGTCAGTCCATTTGTAAATAAATATGTTCCCCTGCTACCCAGCACCTCCCTGCACTTCGGTGCTTATTTTAATTTCCACACCATCTAATAACCGGTACTATGAAAAAGCTGATGATTATCCTGGGCCTTTGCCTGTCTGCCCTTGCCTGCCAGAAAGGCGATATTGATGCATCCACGGCCTGTTCATTCACGTATCCCCCGGGCAATGACAACCATCCTAAAGCCGCAAGACTCCGGGACATCCTGAACAAGTACAATAAACTGGGTCTTCCAGGTATATCCCTGTTGGTCCGGGATGGCTCAGGCAGCTGGATTGGAGCTGCCGGGATGGCGGATATTGAAAAGAATATTCCCTTCCAGCCTTGTACCGTAGCCAAGGTGGCCAGCATCACCAAAATGTTTACCGGCACCCTCGTCCACCTCCTGGTTGAACAACATACCTTTAAACTGGACGATAAGGTGGATGCCTTCCTCGATGAAGAAGTACTGGACAAGGTCAAAAACTGCCGCGGAGCGACGATCCGTCAACTCATGAATCATACCACTGGCATTTACGATCTGATCACCAGCGATGCCTTTTACCTCGCTTTATTAAACGATCCGGACAAAAAATGGTCAGCGGAGGAACTCATTAAATTCACTTATGGCAAGGAACCGAAATTTGAATTGGGAAAAAGTTGTTTTTATTCCAATACGAATACCCTGCTCCTCAGCATGGTGATCCAGAAAGCAACGGGCAGGACAAATCAGGACCTGCTCCGGGAAAAAATCCTGCATCCACTGGGCATGAATGACACCTACTATTATTCGCACGATGAACTGCCCCCGATCACGGCCCAGGGATATTTTGACCTTTACAACAATCAACGCATAGTCAACGTCACCAATTTTAATACCGGAAGTGGAAATGGCTACGGAGGATTTTTCTCCACGGTGCTGGACCTGCAAAAATTTATAGAACCCCTGTTGCGCACAAAAACCATTCTGACCGCCGGTTCCATGGTAGAAATGACGAATTTCATTCCGGAAGCTGATCCGGAGGACCCCGCCAACGATTTAAACCTGGGGGCCGGTTTGATGAAAAGGTATTTTAATCAACCGCTTACTTCTGACAAATATGGGTATGGACACACCGGGCGCGACCTGGGATACAGCGCCAATGCTTTTTATTTTCCCAATTACGATGTCACCTGTTGTTTTATGGTCAATTACGGAACCAATGCGGAAAGTGAATTAAGGGAAGTGTTTTTTGATTTCCAGGATGAGCTGACCGATGCTTTGTTCAATTAATCCTTATAAGATCAAACCTTATTTACCTGCCACAAGAAATCAATACTTTAGATGCAGGAAATGAATTTTCAAAATTTCCAATAACAATAAATGCATCCGCATGAAGCCGTTAGCATTGAAAAACCATTTCTTCATTCTCCTTTGGTTAATTCCGCAAATGGTCTTCGCACAAGTTGAACTGAATACAACCAAACTAACTTTATTGGAAGGTAAATTTGAAAAAGGAAGCAGAATCATTGAATTCAAACCTTCCTCACTTATAATAAAGGTAAAAATGAAAAATCTAAATCGATTTACAGAACAAGAAATTCCAGCGGAGGCCATTAAAGACATTACTATAAAATATGACTTAAGCCCTGTCAGGGGAGCAATGAGAGGATTGATGATCGGCGGGGGACTTGGCCTGCTCATCGGATCCGGATTGTATTATTCTGGACCTGTAGGAGCATTTGTCGCCTTTGCTGCTCTAGGGACAGGAATCGGACTGGGTGCAGGTGGCAAAAAAATAACCCGATTTCCAATTAATGGAAACCTAAATGAATACCAGAAGAATCTTGATGAAATGCAGAGATTACTGATATTAAAATGAATTTGCACTTCCTGTACTCCGGTATACCCGCATCCTAGAGGGCGTGAATCCACCTATCCTTTAAAAATTGACTGAAAAAAAAGTCAGCATTCAACAGCTTGAATGCTGACTACTGACTATTGACTATTGACTATTGACTACTGACTATTGACTATTGCTCAACTCCACAACCTGTCCCAACTCCGGATATTATCCCACTCCGGCGTCGGCCCGAAGAAATTGGTATTTTCCGGTGCCAGGTGTTTTTTCATCTCTTCTTCATTGAGTTCTATACCGAGGCCCGGGGTATCGGGAACGGCAGCGAAGCCCATTTCATAAAGGGGCTTGCCGTCCACCGTTTTGACCAGGTTTTGCCAATATGGGACATCGATCGAATGATTTTCCAGGCCCATGAAATTCATGCTTGCGGCTGCGCAGTGCACGTTGGCCATGAAGGATATCGGCAGTCCTGCAAAGTGCATGGCTGAAGCGACACCGCGCTCCTCCGCATAGTCTGCAATCTTTTTCGTTTCAAGCAGTCCCCCGGAGGTCGCCAGGTCGGGATGCACGATGTCCACCGATTGCGTATCGATCAATTTTATGAATTCTTCCTTGAGGTAAATATCTTCTCCCGTGCACAATGGCGTTTCGATGGCGGTTTTGATTTCTTTGAGTTGTGAAGTCAATTGCCATGGAATCATGTCTTCCAGCCAGGCCAGCCGGTATTTTTCCACAGCCCTGCCCAGGCGGATCGCGTTGTTGAGGTCGAAATGGCCATAATGGTCTGAAGCCAAAGGCACTTCATAACCCACTACTTCTCTCACTTTGGCCACGTAATTCGCCATTTCCTCCAGGCCTTTGTCTGTAAGTTGGACTTGAGTGAGCGGATGCAACATGGCTCCATAACTCATGGGATCATTGGACCACTGGCGGTTGACATCCCAGAAATTGGCATTGACGATGGTCCCGGGGATATCGCGTACCAGTTCGATTCCAAAGTCCATTTTGAGGAAAGTAAAGCCTTTTTCTTTCAGCCTGACCCGCATCCTTTCAGCAAAGGCGACGGGATCCTTGACCTGGGGTGTATCGGCATAGAGCCTGACTTTGTCGCGGTATTTGCCCCCCAGCAGTTGATACGCGGGTACGTTATAGGCCTTTCCAGCGAGGTCCCAGAGGGCCATTTCCACGGCGCATACCCCCCCGCCCTGGCGCGCGTGATAGCCAAATTGTTTGATCCGCTTGAAGATCTGTTCCACACTGCAGGGATTCATGCCTTTGATCCTGCTTTTCAGGAAAAGGGCGTATCTCCAGTCGGCCCCATCGCGCACTTCACCCAGGCCCACCAGTCCCTGGTTGGTCTCCAGCTTGATCACCGGGCAGCGGCCGCCTCCGTTCATGACCACGGCATATTTCATGTCCGTAATCTTCAGGTCGGAGGGAGCGGAAAAGCGGTTGACGCGCGAGGTTGCATGTTCAAGCGTTTCTTCCGGCCGCGCAAACATAAAACTGCCCAGGGCCAGTCCGCCCAGGGACTTCTTAAGAAATCCCCTGCGGTCATTCTGCGTTGCTTTTTCAGCCGGCTGTTCCATAGGGAGCGCATCCGGTTCGGTGTCCTTTATTCCGTGTTTTTCGAGAAATTTTTGTGAAGGAGTCATTGTAGTAATTTTTAGTTAGCAAGTTAGTAAGTTGGCAAGTTAGTAAGTTAGTTTGACGTTGAATTGTATGGTTTTCTTAACACTTTAATGAGCCCATTGATCATTTTGGAAATTTCCACCGTCAATAACAGGAGCTGGATTGATTTATGCTTCTCCAAATACCCCAGTCTTTCAGCCAGGTAGAGCATGGATTTTACTTCGCTGCAGGAAGCTCGGGCTACTGTCAAGAATTTGATGAATTCCTTGTTGGTATGGCGGTCGAAGCCCTCTGCAATATTATTGGAGACTGAAACGGCTGCCCTGTTTATCTGGCTTCTGAAATCCCAGTCCTTGATTTCGTGCAGCGTCAAATAAACTTCAACAGCAAGATCCTGACCCTTCTGCCAAGCCAGAATGTCTTCAAAACGGGATATTCTCATTAGGGTTGTATTCTCAGATAAAAATACTGTGAAGTTCTCCAATTTCACAAATTAGGAACTAAACCCCGGCTAGCCTACGAACTTGCCAACTTGCCAACTTGCCAACTTGCCAACTTGCTAACTTGCTAACTTGCTAACTACTACTCTGTCCTCAGTGACTTCACCGGATTCATCCACGCCGCCTTCACCGCCTGGATGGCTACCGTAAACAAGGCAAGGGCAACGACCAGGACCATGGCCGCAATGAACATCCACCAGGAAATACTGGTGCGGTGCACAAAATCCTGCAGCCATTGATTCATCAGGTACCAGGTGAGGGGGGTAGCCAGTACAAAGGCGATGAGCACCAAAAGGACGAAGTCTTTGCCGATCAGCCCGATGATGCTCCGGGTTGAGGCGCCCAGGACTTTGCGGATCCCGATTTCTTTGATCCGCCGCGAAATGGCAAAGGAGGCAAGGGCAAAAAGGCCCAGGCAGGAGATCAGGATAGCCAGGACAGCAAATCCTTTGCACAAGGCGGCAAACTGGGTATCGGCCTCGTAAAAACGCTGGATCTCTTCATCGTAAAAACGGCCTTTAAAGACTTGCTCGGGAAAGAGGTTGTTGTAGATTTTTTCGATTGACGCCACCGTCTCCTGGATGTTCTGCGGCCTGATTTTTACTCCTGCCACGAAATAATAGGCCTTGCGCGAAGTCATCAGCAGGGCTTCGAGCGGTTCATGGGCGGAGTGGCTGTGGTAATCTTCGGCCACGCCGACGAGGTTAAGGGTCCGGTTGCCCAGCTTGATCACATTGCCCAGGACCGAGTTGAAGTCGGTGATGCCTAGTTTTTTGAGCGCCGTCCGGTTGATCACAGCTTCCCTTGCCGTATCGGATGGCAGGAACCACCTGCCGGCCAGCAATTTAATGCGGTAAGTCTCCTGGTAATCCTCATCACAAAATTTGGTGGAGATGGGAAAAGGAGCATCTTCTTTCCCCTGTTGCAAGGCCCAGTTTGAAGACCAGGTATTCCCGCTGGAAGGACGGTCGCTGCTGAGGCTCACCAATTCCGTACCGGGCAGGCCTTTGATCTGGTTTTTTAGGGTATTCAGTTTGGACTGGCTGACGCTGTCATTGCTGAAGCCGAACGTATAGACCAGATCCTTGTTAAAGCCCAGGTCCATGTTTCGGATAAAAGAGAGCTGGCTGAGCGCGATCACGGTACTGATGATCAGGCCGAAGGCGATGACAAACTGCAACACGACCAGCACTTTGCGGAGGAAAACGCCGGAGCCGATCCCTTTTTCGAAATTGGCGCGGAAGATCTGGACCGGTTGGAAAGAGGAAAGGACTGCAGCGGGATAGAGCCCGGCCAAGAAGGTGACCGCGACAAACAATAATGAAAGAAAAACAAACAGGTTGCCCCCCTGGAAAAGGGCGATATCGGCCGGCAGGGGGCTGATGTATTGCAGCCAGGGACTGGTGAGATATGCCAGCCCGGTGCCCAGCAAAATAGCCAGGCCCACCAAGATCCCTGTTTCTGTCAGGAAATTAGCCATAAGCCGGCCATGCCCGACCCCCAGGGTCTTGCGAATCCCTACTTCCTTCGCCCTGACCACGGACTGCGCATTGGACATATTGATAAAATTGAAACAGGCCATGACCAGGATCAGGACACCGATCATGGAAAGGATCCATGTTTTTTTCTTGTCCATAACATGGCTGCCAGAGGTGCCTATATCCTCATTGTAATGCAAGTCGGCCAAGGGTTGGGCAAAATGTTTTTTGGCCACCTGTTCATTTTTGTACTCCTCTTTGCCCACCGAGGCGAGCGCCTGGTTGGCCGCTTCCATCTGGTCCCTGGAATGGAGCAAAGCAAAAAGCTGGTTGTTGCTGCTGGTGGAGCCCCATTCCTTGCTGTAAAAATAGAACTCCGGATGGGCCTCAATCGTGGGATAACTGATAAAAAACACTACCGGAAAGTCACTGGCGGCAGGGGCGTCTTCTACTACGCCGATGACCTTCATGGACGGCTGGAGATTGTCCAGGGTGATCCACTGGCCTACTGCCTGATCCGTTCCGCCAAAACATTTTTCGGCCATGGCCCGGCTCAGGATGAGGTGATTGGGTTGGTCCAGCAGGGCGGATTGATCCGGAGTCAGCCATTTCCAGTCGAATATTTTGAAAAAAGAAGGTTCGGTAAAAAAAGCGATCTGGCCTTCGTCCACATCAAACTTCTTTAAGGGCAAGCCGCTGGACGGATCGGGCACCGCGATCGTAGACCAGGTCTCCCTAATCCTGGCCGTGGCTTCAAACTGGGGCACCGTCCTCTTGACCGCATCCATGGCCGGAATCGGCAAGCCGGGAGTGTACCCGGTACCGTCTTCCTTGCTGATCTCTTCCCTCACCACTCTCACAATCCGGTCGTAATTTGAAAATTGTTTATTGTAACTGGCCTCGTGGTCCACGATCCGGTAAATCAGGATCACGGCGGCAATGCCAATGGATAAACCGATGATGTTGATGCCGGTGTGCAGTCTGTTTTTCAGCAGGTTCCTAACCGCCAGTTTGAAATTAAAGGAAGCCATGGATTTCTGATTTTTGGTAAATATTTAAGACCTCTGCTTGAATCCATTCATTCACTGCATAGGTCATACCAAATTTATTTAATCATTGATTTTCAAAGAGATAGCAAATTTCCCTCTTGAGGCACTGTACGTTTTTGAACATTTCCTGACATTTCCGGACATCTCCGCATACCTGGTCGATAGCAAGCCTGAAACCATTATATTTGAAAAACCATGCCCGTAGCAGAGCCTCCCCGCGAACGCACCGATTATGAAATCGAGAGAAACAAACCCATGCCCAGTCTTAATCATGCCATTATACAGGGGAATCTCCTTTTTCAACTCCATCTCAAGGTCCAGAAAAAGTATTCCTTCTTGCCCGAAGTCAGCCTTTCATTACCAGGCATACCCGTCGCCGTACCCGATATTTCTGTTTATCCAAAACTCACTGCCGATTTTTTACACGATATCGGGACCATGACCGAAAGCCCCTGGTCCATCATCGAAATCATTTCACCCTCTCAATCAACGGATGAAGTCCTTTTGAAATTTGAGCGCTGTTTTAATGCGGGGGTGCGGTCTTGCTGGTTAGTCATCCCCGGCCTGAAAGCCATCGAGGTATATGCAAAAACAGACCATTACCCATTTTACACCTCTGATATGCTCCTTCAGGACAAAGAGCTGGATATTGAACTTCCGATGCAAACCATCTTTGGGTTCTGAACAGGAAGTCATTGGATTATAAAATCCATTTTTAACCCCTAAAAAAGAAATTTCAGTCAGTCATAATCCAGGTAATTGAAATACATTTCACGCCCGGTATGGATTTTATCTTTTGTCAGCCTGTTTACCGACACGGCCAGCGAGATGCTTTACCCCATCATGCCCATCTATCTGCAAACCATAGGATTTTCAGTGGTGCTGATCGGGATCCTGGAGGGCCTTGCAGAGGCTACGGCTGGGCTGAGCAAAGGTTATTTCGGCAGACTTTCGGATCTCCGTTCCAGGAGGGTTCCCTTTGTCCAGGCCGGATATGCCTTCAGTGCCGTGTCCAAACCCATGATGGCTTTGTTCACTTTTCCATGGTGGATATTCCTTGCCCGGACCCTGGATCGTTTGGGTAAGGGCATCCGGACCGGGGCCAGGGACGCGATCTTGTCCGACGAAGCAAGTCCCCGGACGAAAGGAAAAGTATTCGGATTCCACCGCTCCATGGATACGATTGGAGCTGTACTTGGCCCTGCCCTGGCCTTGCTCTATTTGTATTTCCACCCCGGGGATTACAAAACCCTGTTCATTCTTGCCTTCATTCCGGGGTTATTGGCCGTCCTGGCCACCCTGCTTTTAAAGGACCATACCCACAAGGCGGTCAGAACCCCGATAAGTACAAATTTTTTTTCATTCATGCGGTATTGGACAGAGAGCCCTTCCCAGTACAGAAAATTAGTGACCGGCCTGTTGATCTTCGCCTTATTCAACAGTTCGGACGTTTTCCTGATCCTTAAAGCCAAACAAGCCGGACTGGATGACAGCCTGGTCATCGGCGTTTATATTTTTTACAACCTGGTTTATGCCCTCTTTGCCTTCCCCATCGGTTTCCTGGCCGACCGGGCAGGTCTCAAACCCGTCTTTATTGGCGGGCTGGTCCTGTTTTCCATTGTTTATTTTGGCATGGCGTTCAATACCAACTTCATTGTCTTTATTGGATTGTTTTTCCTTTACGGCATTTATGCCTCGGCCACCGAAGGAATATCCAAAGCCTGGATCTCGAACATTTGTGATAAAAAAGACACCGCTACCGCCATCGGAACTTTTTCCGGCTTCCAGAGCATTTGCACGCTGCTGGCCAGTTCGCTTACCGGGATGATCTGGTTTCAATTCGGGGCCACCACAGCCTTGCTCACTACAGCGATTGCAACTGTGATCCTGCTCATTTACTTTAAGACGGTCCCTGGCCCGGAAAAATCCTGAATATATGGTGACTACTGATCCCCTGACTACTGACTACTTTATTTCTATTATCGTGCCTGCAATATGCCTCAAGCCCGCGTCGATATTAAAATAATAGCATACGAGCACACGGTTATTGTTTAGCAAAACGCTCCAGGTATATCCAAGGTCCGTCCCTCCTCCATCATCCCTCAAAATGATCTCCGGAGCAGTGGCAAAGTCCGTGCATTCCGCATTCAATATCCTGGTCCGGATCCCGAAAGGCTTATGACGGTATCCATAGGTAATCAATATTCTCTTATCCGGAAGGGGCAGGGCGTGCAGGGGATGGCCCTTGAACCCCATTCCTTGCCAGCTAAAGGATTTGCCCCCGTTTTTTGACCTGGCTATGCAGGCCTGGTCATCATAATTCGCAGTGCGCAGGAAGGCCACAAGATCCCCTCCAGGGGTTTCCAATACGGAGGCTTCATTAAACTCCGCCTGTTCATCTTCGGCCACCACCGAGGAATATTTCCAGGACAAGCCCTTATCTCTTGAAACCAATAAATGCGCAGAGCCCCGGTTGTCCTCATTTCCCGCAGCCACCACCCAAAGAATGCGGCCATCCTTTGTTTCCCAGAGCCCACCCCGGTTATAAGCCGGCAAGGGATTGCCGAATATATCCAATTTGGGATCGATGGGTACCCGCATGGGATAATAAGGACCCTTCCACTGATGTCCTCCATCCGTGGACCGGAGAACATATCCGCCGAGAAAGATCGCCTTGCTAGGTATTGAATAGAACACCGGTTTTTTTAGTTTATCATACGCCTCCTGACTGACCGGCCTCCAGCCATAACTGGTGCAGATCAGGCTGCCGTCCCTTAACTGCAGCAGGCAGGGATCCTGCGAGCCGCCAAAGGGGTGGGCATACAACAAATCCGGATTCTTCGTCCATACTTCTCCATCCCTTGAACGGATCGTAACGAGGTAACTGTTTGGATCAATATGCTCATAGTTTTTTTCACCCATGGCCTGCAGATTGGGAGCCCTTCGGAAAGCCAGTAGGAATTCCCTATTGGGTCTTTTTACCACAGAGGGGAAAGCGGCATAAAACAAAGAATCCTGATAGATCATTATATCTTTTATTTTACGTACGCCGTGTACTGATTCCCCGGGCTTGAGAGCAGATTGGGCGACAAGGCCTTGAAGAGGAAATGCAATGAGAACTCCGGGAAAAAAGAAGGTGCAAAGAAAATGTTTCATGTGTCCATGCTTTATTTGTAAGCTTCATCCACCTGGCTGCGAAGTTCCCGGTAAGCAGCCGGTCCCTGTGTCTCCAGGTCCTTCCAGCGGCACTCGAGTACTATTTTCCCCTGGTACCCTTCCTTTCTCAAGGCGGCGAAATAAGGGACCAAATCTTCTCCATGAACACCAGGTGGCGTGCGCCCTACTTTTTCGGCAACCTCGCAGTACACCAGGTAGTCTTTTGTGCCTGTGATCGCCTCAGGCGACTCCCCCTCCATCAGCATGTGATAAATATCCACACTCAGGCGGAAGTTTTTATGATCTACCGCTTTCACCACGGCCAGCGCTTCAGGGATGGTGTTTATAAAGTTACATTCCGTCCTGTTCAGGCTTTCGAGGGCAAGGATGATATTTTGTTTTTCCGCCAAGGAAGCGATTTTTTTAGCCATGCGGATAAATTGTTCCTCCGCCTCGCTCCGGTTAAAACTCCCGGGCACCCCGCGCGAGCCACCGCTTCCCCAGATCAGCATTTTGATACCGGCTGCTTCTGCACGCCTGACTACCTGGTCCACATAGGTCAAAACCGCTTCTTCATCAATGGTCGGTCCCACTACTTTCAGATCACCCGGGATGAAAAGGTTGCAGGCGTATAAAGGAACCCTCAACTTTTTGATCGAAAGGAGATGCTCCTGGAATTGCCGGTCAGAGACACTCCTTGGAGAAAGCATTTTTTGTGCGGATTCAACCAGATACCGGAAGCCAAATTTGTAAAGCAAGCGGTCATTCTCGATATTTTGCACCACCCCGATTTCAGGCGGGGTTAATTTTTTTTGCCCGAAAAGGGGTATCGCGGTAAATCCGAACAGGAATAAAAGGGAGAACTTTTTCAAGGTTTTAAAGATACGCTAAAACAAAGCACCTCCCGGTCAACGAACCTGAAACAATTTTTGATCCGTATTCTTTAATTCCACCTTCCTTTTAAAACATCCAATATTTTGAAAATCCCAAGCACTGACTAACTGACTAACCGACTCACTGACTCACTCCGTCCTCAAACTTTTGACCGGATTCATCAGCGCCGCCTTGATCGCCTGGAAACTCACCGTGATCAAAGCAATGGCCAGGGCCAGGAACCCCGCAAGGCCAAAATACCACCAATGCATATTCTCCCGGTAGGTATACTGCTTCAGCCAGTCATTGAGAAAATACCAGGCTATGGGAAAAGCGATCAGGGCGGAGATCAGCACCAGGATGATGAAGTCCCTGGACAGCATGCTCACCAGGTTGCCGACACCTGCCCCCAGGACCTTGCGGATGCCGATCTCTTTGGTCCGTTGTTCGGCCGTGAACGCAGCAAGGCCGAATAAACCCAGGCAGGAAATGAAAATGGCGAGGAAGGCGAAATATTTGGACAGCTTGCCTATGGTTTGTTCAGAACGGTAGGTTTTGGCAATTTCCTCATCCGTAAAAGAATATTTGAAGGGGAAAGCGGGATTGAACTGTTTGAAGACCTTTTCCATGCTGGCAATGGCTTCTTTGGTCTTGCCTGCTTCGGTCCGGACGATCACATTGCCCCACAAGCCCCAACTGCCTTTGAATTGGCGGAGAATCAGCGGTTCTATAGGCACGTGGAGGGAATTAAAATGATAGTCCTTCATCAGGCCGATGATCTGTCCTTTGTCGCCCCAAACCGTGAGTTCTTTGCCCACGGGATCCGTATAACCGATCTTCCGGGCGGCGGCTTCATTGACCAGGAAATTGAGGGTGTCGGTACTGAAGGACGGGTCGAAGTCGCGGCCGTCGGCCAGTTCAATCCCCATGGTGCTGATATAATCCAGGGTGACCGGATTGTGGCTGAAGAGGGTCAACTGGGTGGTATCCTTGCCCGGCCAATGCACCCCCTGGGTCGAACTGCCCACTTCCATCGGGCTGCTTTGGGAGGCGCTCACCCCTTTAATGCCGGGCTGCCGGAGCAATTCCTCCTTAAAAGTGTAATAGCTCTTTTTCAGGTCCCCCTCCAGCGGCATGAAGATCAGGTTTTCCTTACCGAAACCCAGGTTTTTATTGTTTATGAAGGAGATCTGGCGGTAGATCACGATCATACCCAGGATGAGGAAGATGGAAAGGGCAAACTGGAATACTACCAAACCTTTTCTTAAAAAAGCCGCCCCCGGATTAAATTTCAACAAACCCTTCAATATGGTGATCGGCCTCAACGCCGACATGAACATGGCCGGATAAGAACCAGAAACCAGGCCGGTCACCAGGGCCAGGCCCAATAACAGGGCCCAGTAGGATCCGTTGGCGAGCTTGATGCCCAGTTCTTTCTGGGTCAGGGTATTAAACGACGGAAGAAACAAAAACACAATACCCAGGGCGAAGGCCAGCGCGATAAAACTGACCAGGATGGATTCACTCAGAAATTGCTGGACCAGTTGCGATTTCCTTGCTCCAACTACCTTGCGCACGCCGACCTCCCGGGCGCGTTTCAGGGAACGGGCGGTGGCCAGGTTCATAAAATTGATGCAGGCAATCAGCAGGATGATGACGGCCACAATGCCAAAAATCCGCACATATTCGATGCGCCCCCCCGTCTGTTTTGCAGACTTCCATTCCCCATAGAGATAAGACTCACCGTAATTCTGCAGGAAGAGTTCTACGTTGCTTTCCTTGTTTTTGGTTTTTATATAATCTTTGATCTTTGCATTGACCTTACCGAGATCCGCGTTTTCAGCGAGCAAGACATAACATCTCGGTCCGTTGTTGCCCCATTCCTTTGCCCAGTCGTTGTTCTTGAACCAGCGGTCATAAGACATGAGGAATTCGAAGGTAAGGGAAGAGGCCTCAGGGATTTCATCCAGGACACCGGTGACCACTACATTATCCGCATTGTCGATCCGGATGATTTTATTCATGGGATCCTGACCCGGAAAGTATTTGTCCGCCAGTTTTTGTGAGATCACCACTCCATCCGGCCGGTCCAGGGCGGAGTTCTTATCGCCTGTTTTCAGATGGAAGGAAAACATTTTTAGGAAGTCTTTTTGCACATAACGGCCTTTTTCCTTGTCCAGGATATTCCCGACGGTAAACAGCGGCTCTTCTTCCCAGAGCATCTGGCTGGCGTATTGAATTTCCGGCACGTCTTTTACAATATGCTCAGCCAGTATCCCTGGTGTTGAAGAGAAGGTGGATATATCCCCTGAATAATATTGGTTTTCCATGACCCGGTAAAGCCTGGCATCATGCTCATGAAACCGGTCCTTTTTCAATTCATCATTCAGCCACAATACAATGACGAGGCTGCAGGCCATGCCCAGGGCGAGGCCCAGGATGTTGATCAGAGAAAAGGTTTTGTTGGATAACAAATTGCGCCAGGCAATGAGAATGTAATTTCTAAACATAAAACTTGGTTTGGGGCCGGGAGGCCGGTTTCAGTATAGTTACTTCAAGGGAGTATAAAAAGTTACAATTTAAATTATCGATTGATAATGAGCCTTTTATGGTTTACACTTTTTGCAGGGTGTTTAACGAGTGTGCGGAAATGATACAGGAGGGGTGGTTGGTGTCCCGCAACTGCGGGGAGGTGAATGGTGGGAGGTGAATAGTGGGAGGTGGATGGTGAGAGGCATTCGAATTCCTTTATTCAGATCTTAAATAAAGACAATTCATCTGATAGTCAGTTGCATGCACAGGAATTAAACCCAAATCATGCAATAGAGTTTCGTAATGAAAACCGGAAGGCCAATTAAGACTGGCGCTCCCGGACTATTTTTACCGCAAACATAGGCACTCCTATGGTGAGGATAAAAATGGGAGGCCGGCCACAATGATAAATCGACCTTTTCGGCCGGGAAGTGCCAGTATTTGCAGGCATTCCGGTTTGTAATAGAAAATCTATTGCATGGTTTGGGTTAAAGCTTAGATATTCCAAATTTTTAAAATTTGGAATATCTGCAAGTCCCACCTTTCTCCTTTCTCCTTTACTCCGTTCTAAGGCTTTTCACCGGGTTCACCCTGGCAGCCTTCAACGTCTGCAATCCTACAATCACCAGGGCTATCAGGATCGTACCCAACGCAGTGCCAATGAATAAACCCGGACCGGGATCCATCCTGAAGACAAATCGTTTCAGCCATTGTTGAACCAGCCACCAGGAAAGGGGCCAGGCAAAAAATACTGCTGCGCCGACCAGGAGGATAAAGTCTTTTGAAACCAGGGAAAGCAAATCCGGGAGGCTGGCCCCAAGGACTTTCCGGATGCCGATTTCCTTAAATCGTTGTTGGATGGTGAAGGCAACCAGTCCCAGCAGGCCCATGGAGGCGATAAAGATGGCCAGGAAAGCAAATACAAAAGCGATTTTACCCATCTTCGTTTCAGCACCATACAACTGCCGGTACCGGTCATCCAAAAAGTCGTAGGTAAAAGGACTGCCCCGAGCCAGTTGGTTCCATCCGGATTCGATTTCCCTGAGAAGCTCCTGGATCTGACCGGTTTCAGCCCGGATGGTGATAAAATCCGGAGTACCTCCATAAAATATCGCAAGGGGTTCGATGGGATGATGCAGGGATAAAAAATTAAAATCACGGACCACCCCGATCAAATGATAGGGTACAATTTTCCCGCTATCCCGGGGAAGGCCAATGACCTGGCCCTCCAGGTTTTCACCGGGATAACCAAAAAAACGCGCCAGGGTTTCATTGATGATCACGGCCTGGCTGTCAGCAGGAAACGCCCTGAAAAAGTCCCTGCCCTGTACCAATTCTATTTCCAGGGTTTTTAAGAAATCGGGATCCGTCCACCAGTTGTTTACCAGGAAGGTATTGCCCGGCGAAGGCACGTTGCCAAGGACGATGGAAGTTGTATTGCGTTCTGAGGAAACAGGAAGGAAGGCGCCGACGGAAAGGTTTTTTACCGGAGGCATAGCCTTGAGCCTGTTTTTAAAGGCTTCCAACTGGTTTCCAAGCAGGTAGGCATCGCTGATCACCAGCACCTGTTCCTTGGTATAACCCAGTTTTTTATTCTGGATATATTCTACCTGCCGGTAAATACTCAGGGATCCGATGATCAGTACAATTGAAACAAAAAACTGGAATATGACCAGGCCGCTCCTCAACTTGCTTTTCCGGAGCCCCAGGCCCAATGTGCCTTTGAGTACTTTGACGGGTTCCAGCGCAGAAAGGAATAATGCCGGATAGATCCCTGCGGTAAATCCGGTGACCAGGGCAATGATCACCAAAGGAATTAAAACTTCTGCGTTAAAGAGTCCGCCGATTTCCAGACTTTTTCCAGCTAGGTTGTTAAACCAGGGCAATGAAACCGAAACCAGGATCATGGCCATGAGCCAGCACAGGAGGCAGACCAGCATACTCTCGGCAAGGAACTGCAGGGTAAGGTCCCGGTTCAGAGCCCCAATCGATTTACGGACCCCCACTTCACGGGATCGGACCGAAGCCCTGGCTGTGGACAGGTTTACAAAATTGATACCCGCCAGCAGCAGGATCAAAAATCCGGCAAGGCCGAAAATATAAATCAGGGAAATATTGCCGTTATGCGCCAATTCATCATCCAGATTACTATACAGGTGGATTTTCCGGACAGGAAAAAGTTCTACCCGGGCATAGTTGCCCTGGGCGGTAAACTCCTCCAGGGAAGAGTTTAAATATTGTTTTAATACCAGGTTGAATTTCTCCCGGAACGATTCGTTCATTTTTGAAGACAAAGCCTCTACCCGGGTACCCGGCTTCAAGAGGAAATAAGTATGGTAATTGGTGCTGCCCCAGTTTTCCACATAGCTGTCCTGATTTTCAGCCATCGGCAGGAAAAAATCAAATTGAAAATGACTGTTGCCAGGCAAATCCTCTATCACTGCTGACACGGTATAGGTTTTGATTTTATCCAGTACCAGTGTTTTACCCAGAGCGTTTTCCGCTCCAAAATATTTTTTGGCCGTGGTTGCATTGATGATTACCTGCCCCGGCCTATTTAGTGCTCCGGAGGTCGATCCCTCCCGGACCGCAAAAGTAAAAAGCCGGAAAAGACTGCTGTCTGCATAGGCCAGCCTGCTCTCCCGATAGGCTTTATCTCCCACCCGGACGGAGAAGTCCCCGGCAGTCTTTATGCGACATGCAGCTTCCACTTCGGGAAACAGGGACTGGAACAGGGGTCCCGCCGGTCCGGGCGCCTGACTGGTATGAGCTTCCTGATCGCCCATCTTACCGTAAAAATTGAGCCGGTACAAATCGTCGATATTCGTGTGAAATCGGTCGTAGCTCAACTCATCCCGGATAAACAAAACGATTAAAAAGGCCGCCACAAAACCAATACCCAGGCCAAGGATATGAATGGCAGTATAGGAGCTGTGTTTGATCAGGTTGCGCCAGGCGATGAGGATATAGTTTTTGAGCATGTTATTTTTAAGTGATTATTTCGGAAACGTTACGCTTTACCATCCTCTCCCATGCAGCCTTTTCTATTCTGATCTCAAACTTTTCACGGGGTTTGCCATAGCCGCCTTCAGGGTCTGCAGGGACACCGTCAAAACAGAAAAGGCGAGAGCCAACAAGCCCGCCCCGCCGATCATCCACCACTTCAACTCTATCTTGTAAGCGAAGTCTTGCAGCCACCGGTTTGCGAGCCAGATCGAAGCCGGAACTGCCAGGACCATAGCGATCCCGACCAGTTTTATAAAATCCAAAGACAACAAACGAACAAGGCTGACTACCCTGGCTCCAAGGACTTTCCGGATGCCGATTTGCCTGGTCTTCTGGACGGTGGTAAAGGTGACCAGTCCAAACAGCCCCAAGCAGGAAACGAAGATGGTCAGGATGGAAAAATATAAAATGATCTTTCCCGACCGCAGCTGAGTCCGGTACTGATGCTCCACCAATTCATTTACAAATTCATATTGAATATTTGTTTTAGGATCGAATTTTTTATAGACCTTTTCGATATTGCTTATGGCTTCCCGGATATGATTGGGTTTAATTTTTATCAGGAGGTACTGGAAGGATTCAGCAGGCCAGTACCTGAATACAAATGCTCCAATGGACGAGGTAAGCGGCTTATAATGAAAGTCCCTGGTTACTCCAATGATGTTGCCTGTAGAGTCCCAGATCGTAAAGGATTTGCCTACTGCTTCCTCCGGGGTCCAACCCAATTTAGAGGCTGCAGTTTCATTGATGATAAATGATTTGGTGTTATCCACTGGTCTGCCAGGATCGAAATTCCTGCCGGCAATTAAGTGCATTCCGGAGGTGGTCAGGTAATCCGGATCAATATTTATGGTGGTAAACATTAATTTTTCATCGGCCCCCTGACCCTGCCATTTGACCCTCCCCGTGGAATTGATCACATCGATCAGGGTAGAAGAAGTGGCCGCAACGGAAGCAATACCGGGTTGCGCAATCATTTCCTGCTTCATTAAGTTGACCGGGGCAATTTCTTTGGTTTTAACTTTAAGGCTCAACAATTGGGATTGGTCAAATCCGAGGTCTTTGTTTTGCAAATAATTAATTTGATGGTGAATGACTATGGTTACGATAATCAGAATAATCGACGGGGTAAATTGACTGATGACCAGTACCTGCCTGAACCTGCTTGAATTCAAATCAAAAATCCCTTTAAGAACCTTTACCGGTTTGAATCCCGATAAATAGATCGCCGGATAAATGCCGGCCAATAGACCCGACACAAATGAAAATCCAGTCAAGACCAATAAAAAATTCAAGGTATAAGGAATACTTAAAGATTTGTCGGCAACGGAATTTAATATGGGTATAAAACCCAGTAACAAGGCATAAGAAATAAAAATGGCCAGGAAAGACAACGTCAACGATTCGACAAAAAATTGGGTTATCAGCTGACCTCTCGCGGCTCCAATCGCTTTCCGCACCCCGACCTCCTTCATTCTTTCAACGGCTTTGGCAGTGGATAAATTAATAAAATTGAACAATGCAATGAATAATACAATCAATCCAACAGCAAAAAAAATACGTATATAGACCCGGTTGCTTGTTTTAGCCCAATCCGTTTGAAAGGCAAAATCTGAACGAAGGTGAATATCCAGCAAAGGCTGAAGCGAAAGGGTATTCCCTTCCAGGTACTTATTCTTACTCTCAAGAAAACCCAATAATTTATCTTGCAGCCGGGCGAGGTCCGCCTGAGGTCCCAGCAACACGTAAGTATGATAATTGTTGCTATCCCAATTATACCCCCCGTTGCTGATTTCTTCATTTTTAAAGGACAACAACAGGTCAAATTGAAGGTGGGATTGATCAGGAGGATCCTGGATAATGCCCGCAATGGTCAGGAGCCGATGGTCATTAAATTTAAACGTGCTTCCTAAAAGGGCATCCTGTAAATACCAATCCTTTCCAAAACATTGGATGGCCAATTTTTCACTGATTATTGCCTCATCGGGTTCGAGCAATACGGTTGCTTTATTGCCTTTGAGCAATTTAAAATCGAAAAGTTCAAAAAAACTATGATCCACACTCAGCGTTTGTGCGGGTTCAAATACCTGGTCCCTTATTTCCATTACCGCATTCCGCTGTCTCGCAATGCGACAGGTTTGAATAACCTCAGGAAAATCCGCTTTTAAAGCTGGAGCTAGGGGTCCGGGGGTGACCGCCATATCGAAAGTTCCGCCGGTTTGTTTGATATTGGCGACGACTCTGTAAATATTGTCTTTGTGGAAATGAAAACGATCGTAACTCCACTCATCATAAATATACATCCCGAGCGCAACACAACAAGCAAATCCTATTGCCAGGCCTGCAAGGTTGATCGCTGAATACATTTTATTTTTAATCAATATCCTCCAGGTGACTACGAGATAATTTTTGAACATACGTCGGGTTAAGGTTAAGGTTAAGGATAAGGTTAAGGTTAAGGTTAAGGTTAAGAAGGAGCCCTGAATCGGGCGGAATTGGACGTGTCAACGGATTGATTCTCCCGGCTATTGGGGCTGTACCATTAAAGTCAAAAAGAGAATCATCCTGGATCCATACTTGCATGCCATACCTGGCAATCGGAAAGGCGTTCTGATTGGCTAATAAGATCAATTTCACAAATTCTTAAGATAAGGGAGTCACAATTCTACCGCAGGTTGCACCGGGCGCCTACCTGACTCCGATTTCTTCCATCTTTTGTTGAGTGACATGGGCTGCTAATTATACCCGGACTGAAGGATTTGCCTGCCCTTTGATTTAGAATGAACCAATCCACTACAAATTACTTTTTGCAGTCCCATCAGAAAGGCCTTCCGTTTGGAGAAGTCCCTTCCAAAAGTCTCCCCCCGATCCGGTCTTCTATCTGAGACTTGGGCCTCGGAAAGTCGGGATTACTTTCCTCCTGAATCAATAGGAATGCGAATTCCAAACCAAAAATTAAAAATGCGATTGTTGTTTTTGAGGTCCCCATTCCAACCACCATCCACTACACACCATCCACCACACACCATCCACTCCCCGACCTCACTACTCCGTTCTCAAAACCCTGATCAGGTTGAGGCGCCCCGCCCGGTAAGCCTGCGCCCCGAGCGTGACCAGGGCAATACAGAGGGTGCCCGCGGCAGCCAGCCCAAAAATCCACCAGGAAAGTTCTGCCCGGTAACTGAATCCCTGGAGCCAGCGACTCATGCCGTACCATGCCAAGGGAAAAGCAAGGAGTATGGCCAGGCCGATGAGTTTCATGAAGTCTTTGGTCAATAGGCTTACAATGCCCAGGGTTGAGGCGCCCAGCACCTTGCGCATGCTGATTTCTTTCATTCTTTGCTGGGTCGCATAGGCCGAGAGGCCCAGCAGGCCCATACATGCGATAAAAATGGCCAGGCCTGCAAAAAAACTGAAAATGCTGCGCGTCCGGGTTTCCGCCTCATATTGGCGGGCAATGCTCTGATCCAGGAATTCGTAATGAAAAGGCCGGTCCTTTACAAATTTTTTCCATTCGTTTTCAATAGACCGCAAAGCCGCTTGCATTTCCTGGCCGTGCAGTTTTACCGCGGCGCTGAACGTAACATCCTGGAACCGCGATGTGCTGGTAAAGACCAGGGGGACGATCGGCAAATGCAGGTTCTGGTAATTGTAATCTTTCAGTATGCCGATCACATGATATTCATAAGATTGGTTGTCGGGCCCGTTTAAAAAATCTTCATCTGAAATCAGGCGGGCTCCGATGGGATTAACCAGGCCAAGTTCCTTTACCGCGGCCTCATTCAAGACCACCGCAAGAGAATCGGTACCGTAATCTTTCGAAAAAAAGCGCCCTTCCACGAGTTCGAGTTCAAAGAGGGACTGGTATTGATCATCCGTCAGGATCCCCCGGCCGGTCATGGGTTCATTGCTTCCCACCTGCCTCCAGGATATGCCGAAATAATTGGGGTCTCCCGGAAAGGCGGAAGCTCCGCTTACGTTTTTCACACCGGGTACCTGCAGGAGGGCGTTTTTGAAAGCCTGGGTTTGCGGCCCAAGCAGGTCGGTTCGCTGGATAAGGACCGTATAATCCTTGTTGTATCCAAGGCTGTTGCTGGTCATGTAATTCATCTGGCGGTTGACCATTAGGGTGCAGATGATGAGCACCATGGAAATCGAAAACTGGAAAACAACCAGGCCGTTCCGGAGGAACAGGCCGTATTGGCTGGATTGGAGTTTGCCCTTAAGCACCTGAACCGGCCGGAACGAAGCCAGTACAAAAGCGGGATAACATCCGGCGAGCAAGCCGGTGCCCAGGGCCAGGCCGGAAAACAGGAGGATATTGGGCCCCGTCAGCAGGTTATTCATCGTAAAGGCCTTTCCCGACAATTGATTAAAAAAGGGCAGGATCAGGTAAACCAGGCCGGCGGCAATAATAAGGCTGGCCAGCCCCATCAGCACGGCTTCACTCAGAAACTGGAACATCAGGCTTTTCTTGCCGGAACCGAAAGTCTTCCGGATACCCACTTCCCTAGCCCTTTCACCGGAACGGGCGGTGGACAGATTTACAAAATTGATGATGGCCAGGACGAGGATGAACAGGGCGATGATGCCAAAAGCATAGACCGCTACCCTGCTTCCATTGGGCTTCAGTTCCCCTTCGAGCCTTGAATCCAGGTGTATGTCCGTGAGAGCCTGCAAATAATACCGGTATCCGTTACCTGCCGCCTGGAACTGTTCAAACGGTACTGAAAATTGCCTGGCAATATCCCCTGCGGCATATTTCCCGATGATATCGGGCATTTTTTGCTCCACCTGTCCCGGAGAAGTATTTAGCTTTAATAAAAAATAAGTATGGGCCGCGAAACCCACAAAGTTTTCGCGCGCAGCAAACGCATTGCCTGCCGTGGTGCGCAAGAGGTCAAAATCGAAGTGGGAATGCGAGGGCCAGTCTTTGCATACCCCGGTGACCCTGAGCGGCTGGTTATTGTCGCCTTCCGGCTGAATGTTTTTCCCAAGCGCCTCATCCGCCGAACCGAAATACCGGGCAGCGGTGGACTCATTCATGACCACGCTGTTCGGTTGGTCGAGGGCTGTGGCCGGATCGCCTGAAACAAATTCTCCTGCAAAGACTTCAAAAAAAGTGGAATCCACCTGAAGGACCCGGAATTCCTCAAATTTTTTCTCCCCGTACCGGTATTGCGCCGCGCTTCCTCCCAGGAAATCAAACACCCTTGTGGTCGCTTCCACTTCCGGGCATTCCTGTTTTACGGCCTGCGAATACGATTGGGGGATCATGGAGTAGGAGGTGGATCGTCCGGGATATTTCCGGTCCACCACCATGCGGTAAACCCGGTCCCCGTTGGGGTGAAACCGGTCGAAACTCAATTCGTCCCTGATAAAGAGGACAATGAGCATGCAAATGGCAATGCCTGCTGCCAGACCCAAACTGTTGATCAGGCTGAAGCCCTTTCTCTTCATCAGGTTGCGCCAGGCGAGGATGAGGTAGTTGTTTAGCATGAGGTCATTAATCAGTTTATCAGTTTATCAGTTTATCAGTTGATTAGTGGTCAGTAGTCAGTGGTCAGTAATCAATCTCGAATCTCGCTTCTCGTATCTCGTATTGGTAATTTTGGTCCTTTAACCCTTAACCCTTTACCGTTCACCCATAAGGTCAGTTTATCAGTTTATCAGTTGGTCAGCATCTCGTATCTCGTATCTCGCTTCTGGCATCTCGCTTCTGGCATCTCGCTTCTCAATCATTCGGTCCTCAATGATTTTACCGGGTTGGCCAGGGCCGCTTTGACGGCCTGAAAACTCACCGTTAATACGGCAATCAGCAGGATCAGCCCGGCGGTAAGTAAAAACACCCAGGCCTGTATACCGACCCGGTATGAAAATTCCTGCAACCAGCGGTTCATAAGAAAATAGGCCACTGGCACTGCGAGCACAATGGAGATCAAGATCAGTTTCAGGAAGTCCCGGGAAAGCATTTGGGTGATGCCGCTGACCGACGCTCCCAATACCTTTCGGATCCCAATCTCTTTGGCCCTTTGTTCGGCCATATAGGCAGACAGTCCGAACAAACCCAGACAGGCAATGAAGATGGCCAGCATTGCAAAAAAGGAAAATAATTCCCCGGTCTTCTGTTCCCCTTCCAGCCTTCGGTTGTATTCATCATCCATAAAATAATATTCAAAAGGGAGGGAAGGCAAATAGGATTTCCAGAGGGTTTTGATCTCCGCCAGGAGGTCTGGAATATTGGCCGTCTGCATCCGGAGGGACAGGCTCCCGGGGTCTTTCTCAAATGTAAAACACAGGGGTTGGACCTGGTCCCTGAACGTGCTGTAATTAAAATCTTTGACCACGCCGATGATCTCGTAGATGGCCAGTTCTTTGGTGGATTCATCCTTCACCTGGTACAATTTCTTACCAATGACCTCTCCTGCTCCAAAGAACCGGGCAGCCGATTCGTTCAAAATCAATCCCAGGCTGTCGGACTTCCTGTCTGGTGAAAAATTGCGTCCTTTTAAAATTTTCATCTCCAGGGCGGGAATATAATACTCGTCAATCCCCCAGCTTTGCATGCTGATGGCGTCCCGCGTGGACAGGGAAGCATCGGGAAAATAGGAATCGCTGGTCCTGTGATAGTTGACGGGCAGGAATCCCGAAACAGCCGCCTGATCCACCCCATTCAGCCGGAGCAGGTCCAACCTGAAAGCATCGATTTTATTGCCCAGGTGCGAAGTGTTGTTGATGATCAGCATCTGGTCGCGGTTGTAGCCGATGTCCTTCTTGCGGATAAAATCCATCTGGCGGTAGACGATCAGGGTACCCGCGATGAGGACGACGGAAGTTGAGAATTGGAAAACAACCAGGGCGTTCCTGAGCAGGGAGCGGTTCATAGCCGTCCCTTTCAGGCTTTTCAAAACTTTGACCGGGATAAATGAAGAAAGATAAAAAGCGGGATAACTGCCTGCCAACAGGCCAACCCCAAGGATGAGCGCCAGTCCCGGCAAGACCATCCCTGCTGAAATTAAGGATTCCCGGTCAATGCCCGCTCCGACCAGGGTATTAAAATAAGGCAAGGCCAAGTATCCGATGCACACGGCCAGGATTAAAGCCAGTGCAACCGTGAGGAAAGATTCGGAAATAAACTGAGAGATCAGTGCCGGCCTGGAGGAACCCAAAACTTTGCGGACACCTACTTCCCTGGCCCGGTTGGAGGACCGGGCTGTCGATAAATTCATAAAATTGATGCTGGCGATCAGGAGGATAAAAAGTGCGATCGCGGAAAAGATATATACGTTCTGCAGACTTCCGCTACCATATAATTCACCGGCCCTGGAAGACCGAAGGTGAATGTCGGTCAGTTTGGTTAAAGTCAGTTTGAAAAAGTCCCCCGAGGCGTTGAATTCTGAGAGGGACTTGTTGATGACTTTTTGGAGCTGGGGTTCCAGGAATTTATCATAGACCCGGTTGATGTCGTTGGCAAACTGGTCAAGGGCAGTCCCCGGTTTGAGCAATACATAGGTGTTCCAGTTTTGACTGCCGGCCCAGGTATCTTCTCGCGAGGAAGGATCATCCGCATTAGGTAGAAAACTGGTAAATTGAAAATGGCAGGTGTTGGGGAGGTCCCGGATCACCCCGGTTATTTTCTTTTGTTCCCTGTTGTTGACCGTCAGGATTTTTCCAATGATATCGGTGCTGTTGAAATATTTCCTGGCAACCGTTTCGGTGAGGACGATGGAACCTGGATCCTTTAAGGCGGTTTCGGGATCCCCGGCGATCATGGGCAGGCTGAAGACTTCAAAAAGAGAGGCATCCGCCCAGGCCACGTTCGTTTCTTTGACATTTTCATCTTCCTTTTTCACCAGGAATTCCCCATACCATCTAAGGCGGGCAACTTGTTCCACCGAAGGGAGCTCCCGCAGAATGGTTTCACCGACCAGCGGACTGCAGACGGCCAGGTCCAGATGATTGTCCCCGAATTTGATTTCCGTGTTCAACCGGTAAATCCGGTCCGCTTTCGCATTGAACCGGTCAAAACTCAATTCCTGTCTTACGTAGGTGGAGATCAGAATGAAGGCGGCCAGGCCGGTGGCCAGGCCCAGGATATTGATGCCCGAGTAGGTTTTGTATTTTAAGAGGTTCCTCCAGGCGGTTTTGAAATAATTGCTGAACATGAATTCCCGTTTATTATTCGGTCCTCAATGATTTTACCGGATTGGCCAGGGCCGCTTTGATAGCTTGAAAACTCACCGTGACCAGGGCAATGAAAAGGGCTCCGGCCCCTCCGATGGCGAAGATCCACCACGAGAATGAAGTCCTGTAGGTATAATTGAGCAGCCAGCCGTTGAGCACATAATAGGACAAGGGAATGGAGATGATACAGGATAAGATCACCAGCCGGGTAAAATCCCTGGACATCAAAGCCCAGAGGTTGGCCACGGAAGCGCCCAGCACTTTCCGCACCCCGATTTCCTTGGTTTTTTGTTCAGCCACAAAGGAAGAAAGCCCGAACAATCCCAGGCAGGAAATAAATACGGCCAGGATGGCAAACAGGGCGGCCAGGCGGGCGACGCGCTCTTCGGTTTCAAATTTTTTACCAAACTCCTCATCCACAAAGGTGTAATCAAAAGGAGCCGATGGAATGTATTTTTTGAATGCCGCTTCGATCTTTCCAATGGATTCGTCCACACTTTTGGCCGGGTTTAGTTTGAAATTCATCCAGTTGGCCCGCTCAGGGTTCATAAAATAAATGGTTTGTTTTACAGGTTCATAAGGGGATTGCATCAGCATATCGTCAATGACCCCTATGATGGTATAGGTCCTGGCATTCTGATCATCTCCCCAGCGGATCACCTTGCCCAGGGGTTGGTCGATATTCATAAACCGGACCGCGGCCGTATTGATGACCATGGCCTGGCTGTCGGTGGAAAAGTCCCTGGAAAAATCGCGTCCCTCCCTGATTTTCCAGCCAATAGAAGAACCGAATTCGGGGGTGACCCAGACAGTGGCAAATTCCGCCTGGAGCCCGGGATCTTTTCCCTCCCAGTTGAAGCCCCCGTTATTGGACCAGATCCCGGTCAGCGGACTGGAGGATTCGGACATTTCAAGGATGGCCCCGTTGTTTATCAATTCATTCCTCAATAAATCCAGCTTGCCGTAAAAATCAATGGATTTCATCTGGGTCATAATCATCCCGTTATTGTCATAACCCAGGGGCCTGTTTTTGGTGTGGAGGACCTGTTGGTAGACCAGGACCGTGCCGATGATCATGGTGATGGATACGGTGAATTGAAGGACCACCAGTATTTTTCGGGGGAGGGCAGCCAGCCGGCCAACACGGAAAGTGCCTTTTAATACCTTTACCGGCTGGAAAGAGGAAAGGTACAGGGCCGGATAAGAACCGGCCAACAGGCCGGTGAGGGCGATAAACGCGGCGCTGACCAGCCAGAAAGAAAGGTTGCCGGCAGGAAGGACCATTTGTTTATTGGTAATTTCATTAAACAGCGGAAGCGCCCCAAGGATCAGTCCCAGGGCGGCCAGGAAGGCGATCAAGACCACCAGGAGGGATTCACTGAAAAACTGCCGGATCAACTGCGCCCGTTCGGAACCCAGGGATTTACGGATTCCGACTTCCCTGGCCCTCCTTTCACAGCGGGCCGTGCTCAGATTCATAAAATTGATGCAGGCCAGGAGCAGGACAAAAAGGCCCACGCCTGCAAAAAGCCAGACGTACTGGATAAAGCCGCCGGTTTTGACTCCTTCCACCCAGTTGGACCTCAGGCGCCAGTCGGCCATCGGATGCAGGAAGATTTCCGCCATGAATTTTTTCTCGTCCTCGGGGACCTGGTTCTGTTTGGCCATTTTTATTTTTTCGGATAGCTTTTCCATATCCGCCTGATCGGCGATCTGGGCGAACAACTGGAAAGAATTGTTTCCCCATTGATTCTCGTTCCGGGCTTGCTTAACCCATTCCATGGATGAAACATACAGTTCCCAGGGCGCGATGAATTTCAATTCCCTGAACTCTGTTTTGAAAGGCAGATCCTTATAGACGCCGGTGACGGCCACATCCAGTTTGTTGTCTATTTTTAGTTTGCGGCCCATGGCTTCCTCATCTCCAAACAAGGCTTTGGAAGTGGATTCCGACAGGAAGATGGAATTGGGATCTTTAAGTCCATCCGGGGTACCCTGGATCATCTCCAGCGTCAGAAGGCGGGCGATGTCCACATCCATATAGTTGCCCTCGCGGGTCAGGTGTTTTTCTCCAAAGCTCAGGATATGGTCTCCCTGCCAGCTCGCCATCACCAGGTATTTAAAATCGCTCCCGAATTTGTTTTTCAACTCCGTGCCCAGGGGAATAGGGATGGAAGATTCCGTCCCCTTGTGTCCGTTGAAGGTCTGGTGCTGCATGACCTGGCCTATATGGTCATAATTTTGGTGATATTTGTTGTAGCTCAGTTCATCATAGATCCAGAATCCAATCAGCATGGCGACGGCCATCCCGACGGCCAGGCCGCCTATATTAATCAGGGAGTACCCCTTGTGATTTTTCAGATTTCTCCAGGCGATGATAAAATAGGACCAGAACATAAGACAGGTATTTGAGGATCTGTGAAAATTGGATTGGATATGACTTGCGAGTCCCTGCTTACAAATACCACAACTTATACCAAAGGTTACGATAGTTGATTGTCAAGCCTTTGTAATATCCAACCGCAGCCGGACTGTCCGTTTTCGTACACCAGGTGGATCGAAATGGTTTAGGTGGCAAGTTTATAAGTTAGCTAGTTTATAAGTTAGCTAGTTTATAAGTTAGCTAGTTTATAAGTTAGCTAGTTAGAAAGTTAGAAAGTGGTGTCACCTCTCCAAACCTCAAACCTCAAACCTCAAACCTCAATCCTCAATCCTCAAACCTCAATCCTCTAACCTCACTCCGTCCGCAGCGCCTTGACCGGATTGGCCCTTGCCGCTTTGATTGCCTGGTAACTGATGGTGAATAAAGCGATCAGCAGGGCGCCTGATCCGGCGATAATAAATACCTCCCACCCCATATTTATCCGGAAAGCGAAATCATCCAGCCATTCCTTCATCACCCACCCTGCGATGGGGAATGCCAGGAAAGCAGCGATGAGCACCAATTTTATAAAATCCCTGGAAATCAGGATCAATATGGAGGCGACCGATGCTCCAAGCACCTTTCTCACCCCGATTTCCCTGGTTCTCTGCACCGTGGAAAACATGGTCAGGCCCAATAAACCCAGGCAGGCTATTCCGATGGCGAGGCCCGCAAAAATCCCAAACACCCGTCCAAACAAACGATCGCTCTGGTATTGACGGTTGAATACTTCGTCCAGGAAAGTGTAGTCAAAAAGATTGCCCGGGAAAAACGCTTCGTATTTCTCCCGGATCAAGGAAATGGTTTGGGAGAAATTGCCCGAAGGATTTAACTTGACGGCGATGTCGCTGTTGGTACTGTAATAGGGCAGGAACAACATGGGCTCCAGCGGAAACCGCAGGGATTTTTGGTGGTAATCCCCCAGGACGCCAATCACCTCCCATTTTTTTTGGCCCCGGTAAATGCTTTTACCAACTGCCGCTTCGGGGGACTCAAAACCCAACATGCGGGCTGCAGAGGCGTTGATCATAATATTTTGCAATCTCTGGCCGTCCCAATGATGGTCTTCGGTTCTGAAACTTCGGCCGGCCAGGACCGGGATGCTAAACATGGGCACGAAGTCAAAATCCACGGAGGTATGCCTCATGGTATAGCGGTCCGTCCCGGAAGAATCCGCCCTACGGACGTTAAAACTCCGGCCGATGTCCCCGCCCGGTAAATTCCAAGACGTGGTGGCCCCTTTTACCTGAACGAGCCTTTTGAGCTCCTGTTTGAAGTTATTCACCCTGGAAATAAAGGCGGTATCCCAGGAAGTCAGCGAAGGAGATTGAACAATCATGACCTGGTCCATATCAAAACCCGGGGAGGCCCGGTTCATATACCGAAGTTGTCTCATCACGATGATGGAGCCAATGATCAGGGCAATCGTAATGCTGAATTGCCCAATGACCAGCCCTTTCCTGAAAAGGATCCCCTGCCGGGAGCTCTGGAACTTTCCTTTGAGGACGGATATAGGTTTGAAAGAGGACAAAACGAAGGCGGGATAAAACCCCGAAACCGCTACACCGGTGAGCACAAGAATTCCCAGGCCGATCGGGATGCCATAACCACTCATTCCTTTGGAAAAAAGATAAACAAGCGACAATTTATGTTCGAGAAGCGTGTTAAATGGCCTTTGCACCAACAGGACGATCAATAGAGCCAATAAGATACCCAGTCCATTGACAAGAAGGGATTCTGTCAGAAACTGGGTGATCAGTTGTCCCTTGGTGCTGCCCGCCACTTTGCGCACACCGACCTCCTTTGCCCTGTCGACCGCCCTGGCAGTCGCTAGGTTGATGTAATTTATCCAGGCGATACCGATGATAAACAAAGCGATCAGTAACAGGCCCCATACGACCGTGGCGCTCCCTGTCCGGCCTATTTCGTATTCAAAATCAGAATACAGGTGGGCTTTTCCCAGAGGCTGCAAATAAAATTTTTCATCGCTGCCAGATACCTTATTGCCCTGAAAATGGGTTTGACTGAAGGCAGGCATTTTTTCATTCAGTTTAAGGTAATCCGTACCGGGCGTCAGCTGCACATAATGCCAGAAATCCGACTGGGTAAAATTATACCCGGCTTCCTCCCAGCCGTTACTGATGAGGGTCGGATATGAAATGAGGAGCTCAAAGTTTAAATGTGAATGCTCAGGTACATCTTTGCAGATGGCTTCAACCTGGTAGAGCATGGTATCCGGAAGGAGGGAGATTTGTTTCCCGATAAACTGCTGGAATTCATTGCCTTTATAATTGAATAATTTTCCCGCCAGTGACTCTGATAAGACCACGGCATAAGGCTCTTGAAAGGTGGTCGATGCATCCCCTGCGAGTAAAGGATAAGAAAACACGGAGAAAAATGCCTCATCCACATATAACACCTGATCCTCAGCCAGTTTTTTATCCCCATAGGAAATAATGGTTTCCCCGGATGGAACAACCCTTGCATTCCGGATCACTTCCTCATAATCGTCATTCATTGCTTTGCCGACGCCTGAATAAGTAATGGTGCCATGCTGGATGAGTTTGCCGTTTTGATACCGGTCATTGACCACCCGGTAAATGTCCTTCAAATGGACATTAAACTGATCGAAGCTCAGTTTGAAACTCACATACTGCAGGATCAGCAGGCAGGCGGCCATGCCAATAGCCAAACCAGCTATATTGATGGCTGAAAAGCTCCGGTGTTTCCACAGGTTCCGGAGGGCGACTTTAAGATAATTGGACCACATAAAACTAACGGTGTAGTTGCATTGGTGAACAACAAATCATAACTCCAACCGGTCTGAATTGGGCCGGGTTCCTGAATTAAATACTGAATCTGTTGAAAAAGGTTACAATTAATAAAGCAGTGAAGCCGTCCTTTATTCTCCTTTGACCTTTGACCTTTGACCGTTAACCGTTGACCTTTGAATCCCCTCTACTGCTTATTCTCCTTTGTCCTTTGACCGTTAACCTTTGACCTTTGAATCTCCTTTACGGCATATTCTCCTTTGACCTTTGACCTTTAACCTTTTACCCTCAACTATTCCGTTCTCAGACTTTCCACCGGATTGGCCATCGCCGCTCTGACCGACTGAAAACTGATCGTGAACAGCGCGAGTAGAACGGCGGAAAGACCAACCACAAAGAAGATCAGCCAACCGATCTCGACCCTGAAGGCAAAGTTTTCCAGCCATCGGTGCACGCCCCACCAGGCCAGGGGAGCGGAGATAAAAAAAGCGAGCACCACCAGCACCACAAAATCTTTGGACAGCAATGCTAGTATCTGAACCACCGATGCTCCCAGCACCTTTCGAACGCCGATCTCTTTAGTTCTCTGGTTGGTGATGTATATGACCAGGCCCAGCAAACCCAGGCAACTGATGAAGACGCACAAGCCCGCCGCCCATTTCAACAGCCGGATGATGTTTTGCTCCGAGGTATAGAACCTTGCGATGCTTTCATCAAAAAACGTGTACTTGTAGTCGTCTTCCGGGTAGAGTTCCCTGTATATTTTTTCCGTTTCATCCAGGGCCTTCTTCCAGGAACCGGCCTCTTTCCCGCCGGGTTTTAATGCCATATGCAAGGTATAACTGCTGTTCATCTCGGAAGAATAAGCCAGTGGTTTAATGGGCGCATGCGTGGATTTGGTATGAAAGTCCGCGACCACCCCGACGACGGGGGTCGGATGATTTCGATCGATAAAATGGCCTATGGCCTCTTCCGGCTTGTCAAAACCGAGCATACGGGCATAGGTTTCATTGATCACAAATTGGCGCGTGGTATCGCTTTCCTGCAAAGGCTTACCCGCAATCAGTTTCATTTTATACAGGTCAAAATAGTCCGCGTCGGCGTATTTCACTTCCACCATGGTCTCCACGACCTTGTCCCCATTTTTGAATTTCATGGTCATGGTGGAGGTATTGTTGGAGGCGGGAGGCGAACTGCCCAGGCTGACGCGTTCGATTTCAGGGATCCGTTTTAATTTTTCACGCAAAATAAAACGGCGGTCATCTTTCGCATTTGAAAAAATGTTCCACTCCGTATTGATGTAAACAATGGCCTCCTTTTGATAGCCCAAGTCCTTATTGAGGGAATAACGAATTTGTTTGCTGAAGGCCAGGGTGGCGATGAGCAGCACCTGGGTGATGACAAATTGAGATACCGTCAGGGTTTTTCGCAACCAGGCTTTGCGGGTTTGGGAAGTCCCGGAATGAGCCTGGTTTTTCATGACGGTCACCGGTTTGAAACCCGTAAGCACCCAGGCCGGGTAAAATCCGGACAACAAACTCACACCGGTCACCAACAATACGAGGAAGAGCCATACATGGGGCCGGCTGATCGATTGGATGGAAACCCCCGGTGGAATAAAATCCTTGAAGATGTTCAGCAGGCCGGGCGTTATAGCCAGGGACAAGAGGGCGGCCAGGATGGTAAACAAAAAGGTTTCGCTCAAAAACTGGGTGATCAGCTGACCCTTGCGCCCCCCTACGGTTTTCCGGATCCCGATTTCTTTGGCTCTCAGGGCGGACTGGGCGGTGGTCAGGTTGATAAAATTGATGCAACCCAGCAGCAACAGAAAAGCCGCGACGGCCATTAAACCCCCTAATACGGATTTGTTGGCCTGCCTGGTCTCAAAGGCATCGTATTCCGGGTTGAAATGGATATCGTGGAGGGGCTGCAGGAAGTGTTGGGTGCCGTCTTTGGGTTCCTGATCTTTATTCCCTCGGTATTTATCCCGAATGGACGCCAGTTGCTGCTCAATGACGCCGGGTATAGTGCCTGGCGACAATTTTACAAACAACTGGGAGCCGGAATTGATGCTCCCCCACTCTTCCCAGGACCAATGCTGTTTTAATCCGGTTTGTTCAACCGTGGCCCGTGAAATAAATTCCTTAAACCGGAAATCGGTGGCTTCCCGGATATCCCGTACAATCCCGGCCACCGTCATTTTCAGGCTGTCATCATAAACAACGGTTTTACCCAGGATCTCATCATAATTTAAATGGGCAAAATAGGTCTTAGCCCTGCTTTCGGTCAATACGACCTGGAACGGATCCTTTAAAGCCGTATGCGGCGATCCCGCCAGCCAATGGTACTGAAATACCTTAAAATATTCTTCATCCGCATACACGATTTCCTTTTGGTTTTTAAAGACCACCGGTGAAGCGTTTCCTGCGATCGGTATGGATACCTTGGTATCATAAACCGTGATAAAATGGGTCAGCCCATCCAGGCCAGAAACCTCCCGGCGGGCAGCCCGGGCTGTCGGCACCGGCACACCTGAATTATGAATGGTCAGGTCGGGAAATTCGATCTTCGAAACTACCCGGTATATCCGATCCCCATCCGGATGAAAGCGCTCAAAACTGAATTCGTATTGTACAATCAAATAAAAGACCAGGGCGGCGCTGATCCCAATGGCCAGGCCGGAAATATTGATCAGGGAAAAGACTTTGTTTCGCCAGAAATTCCGGAAAGCCAGGAGGAGATGGTTTTTTAACATAATAGTAGTCAGTAATCAGTAGTCAGTAGTCAATAGTCAGTAGTCAATAGTCAGTAGTCAATAGTCAATAGGCGGGTTTATTCTGTCCGCAGGGAATGGATTGGATTAGCCGCCGCCGCTTTCAATGCCTGGAAACTCACGGTAGCGAAAGAAATCAAAACAACGGCAATTCCAGAAACGAAAAATACCCACCCATGAATATCAATCCGATAGGTATAATTTTCAAGCCATTTATTCATAATCCAATAAGCCAGCGGGCTTGCAATGACAAAGGCAATGATTACCAGCATCATAAATTCCCTGGACAACAATCCAATCACATGAGCAGCAGACGCTCCAAGCACTTTTCGCACGCCCAGTTCCCTGGTTCTGCTGGCGGCCATAAAACTAACTAAACCAAACAATCCCAGACAGGATATGAAGATGGTAAGCCCGGCAAACAATCCGGCCAATACGGATACTCTTCGCTCATCCGAAAATTTCCGTTCGTATTGATCATCGGTAAAACTATAATTGAACGGATATTCCGGGTTGTATTTTTTGAAGATTTTTTCCGCCCCTTCCATCACTTGGGAAACGGGAAGGTCTTTAGTATAACGCACATGCATTACATTGAACCAACCTTTGGCCCCTGCAATAAACATAGGCACCGTAGGCTGAAACGGAGAGTGAAGAATAAAATCTTTGACTACTCCGACAATATGCCAATCCCTGTCGTTATCCTTAACGATCTGTCCAATGGGCTGATCAAACCGGTCAAAGCCCATCACCCTGGCCGCGGATTCGTTGATCAGCGCAGCCGTAGAATCGGTTGGAAATTTTGTCAGGTCAAAATCACGTCCAACCAGGAGTTCCATACCCGTCGTCCGCACCACCGCATCATCCGCACAAAACCGGTCAATAAGAGTGCGGTCATCAGGATCTTTTCCCTGCCAGGACAAACCCCAGGTATTGCTCCACCCTTGTGTGATGGGCGCGCTGGTTTTAGTGACCGACACGGCCAGACCAGATTGTAATAATTCATTTTTAATCAGAGGATAATTTTTTTCCATATCTCCTTCAAAAAAATGAACGACTAACCTATCCCGGTCATAGCCCGGTTGGCGGTTTTGCGCATACAGAAGTTGTTGCCTGATGATTAAGGTGGCCATGATCAGTATTATGGAAAAAATAAACTGGCTCACTACCAGGATTTTTCGCGGGTTCACCAAAGCCTGCACCTTCAGGTAAGTTCCTTTCAATACCCTCACCGGGTTGAATGAAGCAAGGAATAAAGCCGGATAAGAACCTGCCATTAAGCCGGTCAATAATATAAAACCTGATGCGGACAACAGAAACCCAGGATTCCCAAAATCCAGTTGCAATTTTTTTCCGACCAGTTCATTAAATGCCGGCAGAGAAAAATATACAATCAAGGCAGCAATGCAACCGGAAAGAAAGGAGATTAAAACAGATTCGGTCAGGAATTGGCGGACCAGAGAAATCCTTTGCGCTCCGACCACTTTACGAATGCCCACTTCTTTTGCCCGTTTTTCGCTTCGCGCGGTACTGAGGTTCATAAAATTGATGCAGGCGATCAGCAGCAATAGAAAAGCAATGGCTGTGAATATCCGGACAATCTGTATCCTTCCACCGGTCTCCACTCCATCCACAAAAACGCCGTGCAACCGGGCCCGGGTGAAAGGATATAAGAAAGTAACCATTTCCGGGCTTTCCTGGTCGTACCGCTTGCGCAAATCCTTCAGTTTATCCTGGAACGCAGTGACCTTTACACCCGGTTTTAAAAGGGCATAGGTGGCGGTGGAATTATTGGGCCAATAGTCATCGGATTGGTGAATATTGACCAGGAACCTCCAGGGAATCAAACACTCGAATCCAAACTGGGTGTTATCGGGCAATTCATCCAGGACACCGGTCACGGTAAACAGGTATTGATTATCCAGCTTGACGGTTTTTCCCATAGGATCTTCCGTCCCGAATAATTTACCCGCCAGTTCTTTCCCGATTACAACCGATGTACCCTGGTCCAGGCAACTGTTTACATCTCCCTTTAGCAAAGGAAAAGTAAACATTTGCAAAAAGCCAGAGTCAACGATATTGCAGGAAGCTTTAATCCTCTTTTCTCCATTAGTAAATAAAATGGGGAAATCATAATTGACCCTGACCGTTTTTTCCACTTCGTCATAATCCTTTTGAATGGCCGGCGCCATGGGCTTTGGGGTGGTACTCCAGCAATTGATCTTGCCATTCCGGACATCCCGGTTCCAAACCTGGTATAACCGGTCTTTATTTCTGTGAAACTGGTCAAAACTATATTCATGCTGAACCCAGAGCAGGATCAAAGCTGCTGCGGCCATGCCAATCGCCAGACCGGAGATATTAATAATGGAAAACGACTTGTTCTTGACTAAACTCCGCAAATAGAGTTTTAGATTATTTTTTAACATGGCTTGGCGGTTGATGAATGGTGATTGGAGTCCCGATCAGTTCGGGCATAGTTTGTAAACTGTTGCCATCTCGTGTCTCGCATCTCGCATCTCATTCCGTCCTCAGGGATTTCACCGGATTTGCCAATGCTCCTTTGATCGATTGAAAACTGACCGTAACCAAAACAATCAATACCGTAGACACGCCTGCCCAGAGGAATACGGTCCATCCGAGGGGAACCCGGAAGGCGAAGGATTGCAACCATTTGTTCATGCCCCAATAGGCCAAAGGAGAAGCAATCGCGATCGAAATACAAACCAGCAAAATAAAGTCCCTGGTAAGCAGGGACACAATATTGGACAGGGAGGCGCCTAAAACCTTCCGGATCCCTATTTCTTTTACTTTTTGCTGGGTGGTAAAGGTGATCAGGCCCCACAGACCGAGGCAGGAAATCAACATGGCGATCATCGAAAACAAGCGGAACAAGCCGAACAACCTCGATTCAGACTTATATAATTGGTCGATTTGTTCATCGAGGAAATGGTATTCAAAAACTCCTTTGGGATATGCGGTCCTGATTGCCGCTCCGAGTTGATTAATGACCAGGTTTATGTCTGTACCGCCGCTGACCTTTACATTCAGTTTATCACAGAACCGAAGGTATGGGCTTATCAGTGTTGGTTTTATTTCGTCCCGGAGCGAACCCACATTAAAATCTTCCACCACTCCGATGATTTCATGATGCCAGCCCATCATTCCGGCCCAAAATCGTTTGCCCAAAGCGGCTTCCGGACTTTCAAACCCCAGGGCCGCCGCCGCTTTTTGATTGACCAGGGTCTTGGCAAACCTTTGATCTTCAGGAATGGATTCCGATACCGCCGCGGTATCTGAGGGAATAAATGTTCTTCCGGCAATTAATTTTATATTATAAAGGGAGCAGTAATGCTCATCCGTCATGATGGTGGTCACTTGTTTCCGATCCGGATCTTCCCTTCCGATCACGCTCATGAAGGTCCCCCAGTGTTGGTCTGCCCCGGGTGGACTGGTAGAATAGGAATAAGCGGCCAGGCCAGGCACTCTGGATAATTCCTGGGTTAATAATGTTTTCTCCTTCATTTGTTCATTGGGCAGGTTGACCACGATCACGTTGTCCTTATCGAAACCCAGGTTTTTAAAGCGGATAAAATTGAGTTGTTTGCCAATGAACAAGAGGCTGATCAAAAGGCTGATCGAAATACTGAATTGAACGACCACCAGCCCTTTTCTCAATAAGGTGGTCGAAAGACCCTTTTGCGGATGCACGGATTTAAGCGCCAGGATGGGCCGGAAGGCGGCAATGATCAAGGCCGGATATACCCCGGCCAGGAGAGCGGTCAGCAGGATGCCCGCAAACAAATACAACAACAATCCCCCGGATTGCAGGATGTTAAATTCAATTTGTTTTCCGGTCAGGTCATTGATGTAGGGCAGTACCGATTTGGTAAGCAACACCCCGATCATTGCAGAGATCAGCACAAGCCCGAAGGATTCCAAAAGAAACTGACCGATCAATTGTTTTTTACCGGCGCCTATGGTCTTGCGGACCCCCACTTCCTTTGCCCTCCCCAAAGACTCTGCGGTGGATAAATTGACAAAATTGATACAGGCCAGCAAAAGCACGGCAAGGCCCACCCCGCCAAAAAACCACAACCACATTTTATTTACGGCCTGCACCCATTGTCCTCCGTTTGCGTACTTGGAATTGAAATGGATATCCTTCAGGGGCTGAAGTTCCACTTCGCACCGGGAATCTTTACCCATCCAGGGTTGACTGTTCAGGACTTTGTCATAAATGCCAATCAGACCGCTGAGCAAGACGGGAGTGGGCTCAGGGTTGTTCTCCGGCAATAAAATAAAAGTAGACCCCCCGGAGACCGAACCATAGTGGGTCAGGGAGGTCCCCACATAATCCCGGTCATCAGCCAGGGATAATAATAATTCTGCAGGTAAATGGGTATTGTTGGGAAAATCTTTAATGACGGCTCCAACAGTAATATTGTATTTATTGTTGTACAAAAACACTTTTCCGACCGGGTTTTCATTTCCATAATACTTTTTCGCCGTCGATTCGGTTAAAACCGCATGAAAAGGCTGGCGCAGGGTTTCATAAGCATTGCCCTGAACCACCTCGACATCGAACACGTCCAGAAATTCAGGGTCCGTAAACATGACTTTGTCCTGCTTAAATCGTTTGAGCGGGTTTAATTCAATGATGGCCTGGAACGGATGATGCACCTTCGTCACTCGTTCGAGACCGGAAATGTCCTGGCGGATCTGGTTGGCCAGCGGAAAGGGAGTTGAATAATGAAATTCCTTTTTTCCAAAATCAATCCACACCTGGTTGATCCGGTAGATCCTGTCCGCTTTGGTGTGATACCGGTCAAAACTCAATTCGTGGCGGATAAACAGGCCGATCAGCAGGCATACCGTGATGCCCAGGCTCAATCCCACCAAATGAAGCGAGGTGGTCAGCTTGTTGCGGGCCATCCGGCGAAGTATAAACTGAAAATTATTGGCTATCATACGCAAAAAGTAGATGGTTTGATTTAATTCGACTATTCCTGTGCCAAAATGGTTAATAGTTGATTTTCTGCCACTTAAATAAATAACCCTTGACCTCCGTGTCCGTTTTCGGACAAAATATGGTTGATTTTAAACGGGCTGACCGGTGTGGACCGGAGCTCCCGTTAATCTAAAATCCCCTGTTTATTCCGTTCGCAGACTCCGGATGGGATTGGCGCGGGCCGCATTCCAGGCGACCCTCCCCACGGTGAGCCAGGCGATGCATATCGAGGCAAACATGGCCAGCAGGAAAATCCAGACGTTGATCTCTATTTTATAGGTGTATTGCTGCAACCACTTTTGCATCAGGGTATAGGCGAGCGGAGCAGCCACCGCAAAGGCCAGCAAAATCAGCAGGGTAAACTCCCTGGACAGGAGGTAGATGATGTTCGCCTTGCCGGCGCCCAGGACTTTCCGGATGCCCAGTTCCTTGGTCCGCTGAACGGCCATGTATGAAACCAGGCCGAACAAACCCAGGCAGCTGATGAGGATGGCCAGGGCGGCAAAGACCTTATACAGGATGGACAGTTGGGTTTCCTGGGCATAGAACCCGGCGAGCGTTTCGTCCATAAAACGGTATTCAAAAATATAATCGGGATAGGCTTCATTCCAGACTTTTTCAGCGTAGGCAATCACATCGGACTCCTCTCCGGGTTTTATCCGGAGACTGAGCATCCGGTACTGATTTTTCCAGGTGCTGAGGACCACCGGGGCCATGGGTTGCCGGAGAGAAAGGGAATTAAAATCCTTCACGACACCCACCACCGGGCCTTTCAATACTCCATCCCAGAATTCAAGTTCCTTACCAAGCACCTGGTTGGGATCCGAGATGCCCAGTTTACGCAAAAGGGTTTCATTGACCACAAATTCCTTTACCGTATCGCCGGGAAAATACATCCTGCCGGCTGCCAGTCCCATATTATACGTTTCAAAAAAGGCCGCATCGGCCCATTTGAGGATGGCGTTGAAACTGGTGGACTGGTCTGAGTGATCGAAATTAAAATCGCTGGACCAGTTTCCCCTAGCCGCCGGGCTGGAAAAGCTGAAACTGACTTTTTCAATTTCCGGGTTTTGTTCGAAGCGGTTCCGCACGAAATCCATTCTTGATCTGCTGACGCTATCGTTGGGGATGGTAATATTGAGGATCGAGTGATGGTCAAATCCAAGCCGGGCATTGCGGAAATAATTCATCTGGCTGACCACGATCAGGGTACCGATGATCAATACATGGGCGATGCCAAACTGGAAGACCACCAGGCCGCGCCTGAGGTTGATGCCACCCACTTTTCCGGATGAGATTTTTGTCTTGAGGGCGGTCACCGGGTTAAACCCGGAAAGGATGACAGACGGATAGCTGCCGGACACCAGGGTGACCACCAGCCATAAAACAAAAAGGAAAAAACCGATTTCAGGGGCATTCCGGAGATCAAAGGCCATTTCCGTTTTAAGGAGTCCGTTCAAAAAAGGCAGGGCTGTACCGGCCAGGCCAAGGGCCAGGATGACTGCCAGGGCGGTCAGGATCGCCGTTTCCTGCACAAACTGAATCACCAGCTGGTTGCGATTGCTTCCCAGAACTTTTCTCACCCCGACTTCTTTGGAGCGGTGGACCGCCTGGGCCGTAGCCAGGTTGATAAAATTGACACAGGCGATGAGGACGAGAAAGAACCCGATCAGTTGAAGGGCCGTGATCAGGGATTTGCTGAAGGTATGATTCCTGAAATTGCCGTACTCGGCATCATAATGAATTTCCGACAAAGGCTGCAGGAGATAAGTGTCTTTGGCATATTCTTCCGGTTTATGCCTTAAGGAAAATGCTTTTAGGTCTTCATTTATTTTGGGTATCGATACGTCTTCCGGGAGTTCAACCAGGGTATACGCATTTCCCTGGGTGCTCACCCAATCCTCCAGGTTGCCTCTGTACGGGCTATGTTCAATGGAAACAAAAGAGATCAGGACTTCCAGCGGGAAATCGGTTCTGGCCGGCACATTTTCCAAAATACCGGTGATGGTATAGATTTCTTGCCCAGTAGCTCCTTTCCTTATCCTTTTGCCCAGGGCCTGTTGCCAGCCTCCAAAAAATTTTTCAGCCATTTCCACAGTCAGGGCAGCCTGTCCGGGCTTGGATAAGACCGAATGGGGATCTCCGGCCAACCATGGAAAATCCAGGAGGTCAAAAAATTCCGGCTCCGTATAATACAGGTCCGCCTTGAATTTCCGTTTAACGGCAGCCCCGTCTTCAATGGTCACCGGTTCATCGTCCGTTTTAAAAATGCGCGCCACATTTTTAACCTGGGCCAGTTCATTCCGTACCGCCGGCCCCACGGGAAAAGCTGTTCCCTCCGAATAAGAATAAGCCCCTTCCAGGTAAAAGGCAGTCCCGATGCGATAGATCACATCCTTTTTCTTATGAAAACTATCGAAACTCGTTTCATATTGGATTACCAGGAAGATAAGCAGCGCAGCGGCAATGCCGGCCGACAATCCGGCAATATTGATCAATGCATAGGCGCGGTTACGCAGCAGGTTTCTAAGAGCCGTTTTAAGATAGTTTTTAAACATGGATTGGCGAATTATTTGATTAATGATGGAGACAGATTTCAGATTTCAGTGGTCAGCTATAAGCAGTCCACCCCTTTCCTTCCTCCTTCCTTCCTCCTTATACCCATTTCCCATACCAAAGGTTACACCTTCTGATTATCAATAGATTAAGAAAAAATAAATGACTTCAAGTGTCCGGTTCCGTTACAATGGTGTATCGGTTTTTTAGTTTATCAGTATACCAGTATAGCAGTTTATCAGTTTATCAGTAACTGGTTAACTGGTTAACTGGCTAACTGGCTAACTTGCTAACTGTCTCACTCACTCCTCAGCGATTTCACCGGATCCGCCAATCCCGCCTTCACCGATTGATAACTGACCGTGATCAGGGTAATCAGGATCAGCAAGACCAGGGGCAGTATAAAAAACCAGACACCCAGCGAAATGTGAAAAGCATACTGCTTCAGCCAGCCGTTGACCAGCAGGAAGGCAAGCGGAAGCGCCAGGATACCGGCCAGCAGGATGAGGCGGAGATAATCCATGGTGATCATCCTGGTGATTTGCGCCAGTGTGGCACCCAGTACTTTTCGGATCCCGATTTCCCGTGTGCGACGCGCGATGGTAAACAGGGATAAACCAAAAAGGCCCAGGCAGGCAAGCAAGATGGCGATCAGGGTAAACAGGCCGAGTACGGTCGCGAACAAGCGGTCATTCTTATATTGCTCATTGAATTGTTCATCCAGGAAATAATACTGGAAGGGACTTTCCGGAAAATGTCGGTTCCAGGCCTCCTTTACAAAATCCATCAGCGCAGGCAGTTTTCCCGTAATGACCTTCAGGGAAAAATTGCCCATATCGCTTTCCTCCGCGGGATAAAAGACGATCGGGTCAAAACCATATTGAAGGGATTCCTGGTGATAGTCTTTCACGAGGCCGATGACCTTACAATGAAAGCCGCCCCCGTCCATTTCTTTGCCCAGGATCCCCGACGGGTCCGAAAACCCAAAAACCCTTGCGGCCGTTTCATTCACCAGGATATTAACGGGCACTGCCGTGTCGGTGCTCATCCGGTCTGTCGAAAAATTCCGCCCTCCGAGCAGCTCAAGACCGTAAGCATCCATGAATTTGCGGTCAATGCCCAGCAGCCGGCATCTTTTTCCGGCCTGGCTGTTTTGCAGCACAAAATCGGCGGAGCCTCCGACCTCACCTCCCGGAACCGAGGTGGACGCAGTCACCGACCGGATCTCCGGATTGGCTTCCAGGGTGTTTACAAAAGCGGTATAAGCCGGCAGGTCCGAACTATCCAGGGCGGCATTTTGCTGCAAAACCAGGGTTTGATCAATCTGAATACCCAGATCGCGGCTTTGCATAAACCTCAATTGCCGGTAAAAACCCAGCGAGGCGGCGATCAGCGCCAGGGCGGCGATAAATTGAAGGAGGACCAGGGATTTACGCAAAATATTTTTTCCTCTGCCCTGACCCCCGGGCAAGGGCTGGGCCGATTTGATGGAATAGGCTGGCGGCATCGAGGACAAAATGAATGCCGGGTAAAAGGCAGCCAGAAAAGTACCGGCCAGAAAGACGCCCAGGCCAAGGGCCCAAAAGGAGAAGTTGGTCTCGTAAAAGCCGGTGATATCCTTGTCCACCAGCTTTGAAAAAAACGGTTGACCAAACCGGAAACCCAAAATTCCCAGCAGGGCCGCAGCTAAAATCATAAAAAAAGATTCAGCAAGAAATTGACGGATGATTTGAAATTTTCCGGCGCCGATCACTTTTCTCACACCCACTTCCTTGGACCGGTCCATGGAATGCGCGGTGGTCAGATTGATGTAATTGATCCAGGCAATGAAGAGGATAAACAAGGCGGCGATGCCCAGGTATTTGAGGTAGGAGAGGTCCCCGTTGCCTTCCAGTTCATAGTCATACCGGGAGCGGAGATGGATGTCTTTCAAAGGCTGAAGGACAAAATTTACCGAATAGGCGCTTTTTTTCATATCGTCCCCCAGGTATCGTTGGGCAAAGGCTTCCAGTTTCGCCTGCAGGGCTTCCGGGTTTGCACCGGGTTTTAGCTTTACATAGGTATAGAAGTCCGACCAGCCCCAACTGGTTTCAGCCCTGCCCCTCGTGACCTGGATGTATTTATTGTAATTGAGCAGTATGTTGAAACGAATATGGGAATTCGAGGGGAGGTTGTCCAGCACCCCTTTTACGATAAAGTCCTCGTTGCGGTAATGCAGGGCCTTGCCCAGGGGGTCCTCATTGCCAAAATACCTTTCGGCGGTTTCCCGGGTGATGACCGCATCATTCAGTTCCCGCATCGCGGTCTCTGCGGATCCTTTATAAAAGGAAAAGGAAAAGACCTCAAAGGCGGAAGGATCCGTGAAATAAATGCTGCCGTTTTCAACCATTTTAACCTCTCCATGCCTCACAATTCCTCCCTGCCGGCGGAAGCGCACCGTATGTTCGATTTCCGGGAAATCCTTTTTTAAAGCCGGAGCCACTGCCGGGTAAGTAAACGCGAAGGTCTGCTCAATCCCCTGGTCCTCCCGGATCATCATGGGCACCCGGTAGATCAGGTCCTTGTTTTGATGAAAATCGTCATAACTGTATTCAAACCTCAGGTAATTGAAGATGAGGAGGAAGGCCGTGATCCCCAGGCTGAGGCCGAATATATTGATCGCCGTGAACACTTTGTTCTTCATCAGGTTTCTCCAGGCGGTTTTGAAGTATGTACTTATCATGGGAAGGTGGGTGGTGGATGTTGATTGGTTTGCTGATTACTGATTACTGTGCTTGTTGCACTACAGCCTTTTCAGCTTTAGTTTTTTGGATAAAGATGCCAAATGGGACCCTACAAATATTGATTGTACAGGTAGAGGGTAATCCTATATGGAGGATGGTATGGCCGGAAAAAGCAAAAACTAAGGTTTAACTGACCTTTTTTCTTTCTTTTTT